>Ga0302170_10000375_pt1 | contig 17895 bp, 16 predicted proteins | sample I_Fen_N2_1_FD_193492 | JGI IMG/M metagenome (GOLD analysis project Ga0302170, IMG submission 193492) | Peat permafrost microbial communities from Stordalen Mire near Abisko, Sweden - I_Fen_N2_1 | ecosystem: Environmental > Terrestrial > Soil > Wetlands > Permafrost | place: Sweden: Abisko...
ATGAGGTGCTGGCTTGGGGTGGTGGTCCTAACCGATTACTCCAGAACGCTGATAAAAATTCTCTTACGGTTGTCAATGACGAACATTTTATCCGTACCATACCTTCGTGGAAAGGTGCGGGGGTAGCCATACCGGTGTTTTCGCTTCGAAGTGAGTCTGGTTTTGGAATAGGTGAATTTGATGATTTGAAAAAAATGGTGGACTGGGCTAAGAAAACAGGTCAACGCATTATTCAGACTTTGCCTATTAACGACACTATTCTTTATCATACCAACTACGATTCCTACCCTTATAATGCAGTTTCAGTATATGCCTTGCACCCGATTTATCTGCATTTGGAAAGTTTGGGAAAACTAAAAACAAAAAAGCAAAAAGATTATTTTCATGCAAAAAAGCTTGAGCTGAATGCACAGACATTTTCTGATTATCAGAATGTGATGAATGCCAAATGGGAATTCTTTAAGCTCATTTATCCGCAGGAAAGTCCTGCCGTTTTTGCTTCAGATGATTATAGAGTTTTTTTTGAAGCTAACAAAGAGTGGCTGGTGCCGTATGCAGCTTTTTCGTACTTACGCGATTTGAACGGTACGCCTGAGTTTGGAAAATGGCCGGATTTCGGTATCTATAATCAGGCTGAGATAGAAGCGTTGTCGTCTCCGGACTTAGCTCATTACAATGATATTGCCATTTTTTACTTTCTACAATATCACTTACATAAACAATTGATGGCAGTGCATGATTATGCACGGGCTAATGGAATTGCTATAAAAGGTGATATCCCTATTGGAGTAAGCCCTCGAAGTGTGGATGCCTGGGTGGAACCCGATCTGTTTAATGCAAACGGACAAGCCGGTGCTCCTCCCGATGATTTCTCGGCTACCGGACAAAACTGGGGTTTTCCAACCTATAATTGGGAGCTCATGGAGAAAAACGGATATCAATGGTGGAAAAAAAGATTTCAAAAGCTTGCCGAATATTTTGATGCTTACCGCATTGATCATATACTGGGATTCTTTCGGATATGGGAAATTCCTGTTGATGCGGTATGGGGTTTAACCGGAAGTTTTCGTCCGGCTTTACCCTTTACGCGAAGTGAATTGGAGTCAAGAGGAGTTTGGATGGACGAAAACCGTTTTCTCAAACCCTATCTCAAAGAGCATGTGCTTTATGCTACTTTTGGTAAATACACCGACGATGTGATTCGAGAATATCTGTTGACTGATGGGTGGCAGAATTATAAGTTTAAGCCGGAATACGATACCCAGAAAAAGATCGAAAAACATTTTGCATCGCTGGGATACAATTTTGGAAATAAAGAGGTTTTGATTCGTGATGGCTTGTACATGTTGCATTGCGAAGTTCTTTTTGTCCGTGATTCACATGAACCGGATAAATTTCACCCCCGCATTTCCATGCATAGTTCGGCTACTTTTCGGGATTTGCCGGAGAATATGCGTCGGCTGCTGGATAAACTTTATGTGGACTATTTTTACCACCGGCACACTGAATTCTGGAAACAGCAAGCTTTAAAGAAATTGCCGGCATTAATCTCGGCAACCAACATGTTGGTGTGCGGTGAGGACTTGGGTATGGTGCCCGATTCGGTACCTGATGTGATGAATGAGCTGGAAATTATCAGTCTCGAAATTCAACGGATGCCCAAGAAACCGAATACAGAATTTGCCATGCCTTCGGAAGCTCCGTATCGGTCAGTATGCACCACCTCTACGCATGATATGAATCCAATTCGCGCATGGTGGGAAGAGGATCCAGTCCTTACTCAACGATTTTATAATAGAGCACTAGCCATGCAGGGACCTGCTCCGGCTACTTGCGAATCATGGATAGCCGAACGCATTATTGAGCAGCACTTACAGTCGCAGGCCATGTTGATTATCCTTCCCTGGCAGGACTGGATGGCGTTGGATTCAACTTTGTGTCTGGAACATCCTTTTGCCGAACGGATCAACGTGCCAAGTAATCCCCGTAACTTTTGGTGTTACCGCATGCATATGACTCTGGAACAGCTTCTGAAAGAAAAAGAATTTAATAGCAAAATAACGCATATGATTAAGGAATCCGGACGATGAGTTGGATGTGATGACTGATTTATATCAGAATTTCATGACCTAATGATTTAATAATTTCCCAGTATAACAACGAATATACAATATAATAACAATAACATGAGCGATCAACGGTATAATTTACGAGGCGTATCGGCTTCGAAAGAAGATGTACATAATGCAATAAAAAACATAGATAAAGGCTTATTCCCTAAAGCATTTTGTAAAATAATTCCGGATTTTCTGGGCGATGATCCTGATTATTGCAATATTATGCATGCTGATGGAGCCGGAACAAAATCGTCGTTGGCTTATGTGTATTGGAAAGAAACCGGTGATATTTCGGTGTGGAAAGGCATTGCTCAGGATGCGTTGATAATGAATACTGACGATTTGCTGTGTGTGGGTGCAACGGATAATATATTGTTGTCTTCCACAATCGGGCGCAACAAAAACCGGATTCCGGGCGAAGTTATTTCGGCCATCATTAATGGTACTAATGAGCTGGTAGATGAACTGGCAACGATGGGAGTGAAGATTTATCCTACCGGAGGTGAAACTGCCGATGTGGGTGATTTGGTGCGTACAATTATTGTAGACAGCACGGTGACTTGCCGGATGAAGCGGTCGGACGTGATTGATAATGCAAATATTAAACCGGGCGACGTGATTGTGGGACTTTCGTCGAGCGGACAAGCTACGTACGAAAAAGAATATAACGGTGGTATGGGCAGTAATGGATTAACTTCGGCGCGTCACGATGTTTTTGCCAACTATTTGGCCACTAAGTATCCCGAAAGTTATAATGCCGATATACCACAGGAGTTGGCTTATTCAGGGTCTTGTAAATTGACTGACAAAATAGAAGCCTTGGGTGTTGACGCCGGAAAGCTGGTGTTGTCGCCCACCCGAACTTATGCGCCGGTGGTAAAAAAACTATTGGAAGAGCTGCGTCCGAATATTCACGGAATGGTACATTGTTCCGGAGGTGCACAAACCAAAATACTTCATTTTATTGAAAATCTGAAGGTGGTGAAAGATAATCTGTTTCCTGTGCCCCCTTTGTTCCAGTTGATTCAGAAAGAATCGGAAACCGACTGGAAGGAAATGTATAAGGTGTTTAATATGGGACATCGGTTGGAAGTATATTTGCCTGCCGAATATGCTCAGCAGGTGATTGACATTTCCAGATCATTTAATATTGAAGCGCAAATAGTGGGCCGTTGTGAAGCTTCTGATAAAGCCGAGCTGCTGATTGAAAGCGAATTTGGACGGTTTGAGTATTAATAAAGGGGTATTTATAGTAGTCAAGTGACTATCTGAGCTAGTCAAGTAGGTTTTTGAACTAGTTAAGTAAGCTTCTGAACTAGTCAAGTAGGTTTCTGAATTAGTCAAGTAAGCTTCTAGACGTGTCAAGTGACCATCTAAAGACCACAAGTTACCTTCTGAACGTGTCAAGTAGATTTTTGAACTAGTCAAGTAAGCTTCTAAACGTGCCAAGTAAACATCTAAAAACCACAAGTGACCTTCTAAACATGTCAAGTAAGCTTCTAAAGGGCTAAAGTGAGCATCTAACACACCCAAATAAATTTCTATATAAACGGCTTGCCTAATTACATATAAAATAATGCTTTAGTAGAGGTCAGTTTAATAATGACCCGATATTGGAGGTGAATAATTTTACGGCAATGGCCAATAGAATAATTCCAAAGAATTTCCGAAGGATGTAAATTCCGCCTTCGCCAATAAGTTTCTCTATTTTTGAGGTCGATCTTAATACAATAAATACAAAGATCAGATTTAAAAGCAAAGCAATAATAATATTTTCGGTGGCATATTCGGCTCTTAGTGATAGTAGGGTTGTGAATGAACCGGGTCCGGCTATAAGCGGAAAAGCAATGGGAACAATGGACGAACCTCCTTCGGGCCCCTTGTTGCGAAAAATTTCGACATCAAGAACCATTTCTAATGAGAATATAAAAATGATCAATGCGCCTGCCACAGCAAATGATTGAATATCTACATTGAACAGCCTTAATACAGCTTCGCCCGAAAATAGAAAACCAATAAGAATAAGTAGTGCTACTAAGCTGGCTCTTAATGCATACACACTTTGCCCTTTGCTTTTGATATTAAGAATAATGGGGATAGAGCCCAAAATATCGATAATGGCAAAAAGAACCATAAAAGCACTGGTAATTTGTACAAAGCTGAAGTTCATAGTTTTTATTCTTTAATTATTATACCTGGAAATCAATTAATCAGTTGTTTAAGAGTCTCGTTGTTTACTTCCCGCCTTTCTTTATCAAAAACCCATCCCCATTTATTGAAATATTTAATCATATTCCAGACATGGATAAACAACAATTTCAGATTTTTGTAAGAGCCCTGAGCATGTTGATGCACGACAGACACTTCAGGGTAAAACACGGTTCTATATTTCCGATGAATCCGCCTTGTCAAATCAATATCTTCGGGATACATGAAAAAGCGTTCATCAAACATTCCCGCCTGACGGACAGCCTCTGTTCTTAGAAACATAAAGCAACCGGAAAGATAGGGCACATCCATCGTACGGTTATACCCCCAAGCACGCATCTCAAATTTTGCTATCTGTTTTTGTGCCCACTTTCGGGGTAAAAAACGTCTGAAGATTAAATCAGCAGGTGTTGGTAACAGCTTGCAAAGGTACTGAATTTCTCCGTTAGGATAGTACACCTTGGGCATTAGTAATCCAATATCTGAATTATTATCCATAAAATTGACAATATTCTTCAAGATTATTGGATCGAACGTTATATCTGGATTGACAACCAAATGGTAGGGAAGTTTCTGATCGATAGTTTTACGAATAGCGATATTGTGTGCAGCACCATATCCCAAATTCTTATTGTTGAAAATATAAGTTACAGGCAACATACTGAATTCAGAATTGTAGACTGGGGAATTGTCGATGAGGAATATGTTGGAAACCATAGACGATTCCCGCAAAGTGCCTGCCAAAAGAGCAACTTCGGCAAGCGAATGGTTATATAATACGATGGAGACGTTTATCGACATAATCTTATTTTATATATGAGTTCAATTTGCTGGTGTATATATCAATAATAAATTTTTCATCAAATTGTGTCATGATTTTCAAGCGCCCATTCTCACCCATTCGATTGCGCATTTCTTTCGAAAGCATATACATTTCATCCATCTTGTTGGTTAAACTCTCAATGTCTTTGGGTTGACAAACTTTCCCATTAACTTCGTCTTCAATAAGTTCCTTACAACCAACATTGTTGGTTGTAATTATAGGCCGTTTCATGCTCATAGCCTCCATCAGGCATCGTGGAATCCCTTCTCGATAATAAGATGGTAAAACAACGCAATCAGAATTAGCTATGTATGACCGAACATCCATACTGTCTGAAAAATAACGAATAAATCCTTCAGACTCCCACTGCGCAACTTTGCCTATGGCAATATTATTAGGGTTTCGAATATCTGTTTTGCCCAAAATCTGACATTCAATGTCAGGATGTATCGCTTTTAATTTTTTTGCAGCCAGAGCAAACTCTTCAATTCCTTTTTCTTTTACAAGTCTAGAAAGAAACAAGAAAACAAACTTAGCCCTAGTTTCTTCGTTTTTTTGAGGGTAAAATATAGCCGTATTTACTCCCTCACTTCTGAGTATATAAGTCCTGGCTTGTTCCACAATTTGCTTTTGAACGAAAACTGCCTTATCGTCAGGATTTAGAAACCACACTTCATTGACCTTATTCAAAGAGATTTTATAAAGAAGAACTACAAATTTACTCAGAAAATTATCCCGGTCAAAAGCATAACCCAATCCTGTTGTTATTGCTATAGATTTAATTCCATACAACCGACATGCCAACGATCCATATATAATCGGCTTGATAGTATAGTGGAATACAAAATCAAAAGACAGCCTCTGATATAATCCTATTAATTTGCAAAGTAATAACAAATCAGTCAGCACACTCATACCTTTTCCATCGATATTCAACCTCATAAACGTGATGCTCTCAGCTTCAAACAAACCGGAATACTTATCTTGAGGAGCAATAGCAAAAACTTGATATCCCTGCTCAACAAAGTCTTTCATCACTCTTAGTCGAAAATTATATAGAGAAAAAGAGGTATTTCCTACAAAGGCAATTTTCATTTAGCAGATATTAGAATGAGTTGTTATGATTATTCCATTTTAAAGGATTCACTTTGCATGTTCTTAAAATTACAAGAACAATAAAATGAAGCCGATAGCTGAGCTTAAACACCAAAGAATTTCGACTTTTACTGCTTGCACTTGAGAAGTTATTTTCGTGTCTTCTATATTTAATTAATGAAACCGGCAAATAAGTTAGCCCTCCGTTCAATTCGGCCATTAAACCAATCCACACATCATGGGCTTTTAAATTTGTGGGGAAAGGCAATATCTGTTCTAATACTCTTTTATCAAAAGCCATGCAGCAACCAAGGTATCGAGGTCTAATGAGATTAGAAATAAAACCGGGGTGATAAGTTCTCCATGAATCCAACGTTGCAGATTTTATATTCAGGCTCTCATCACATAAGGATGCATCAGACATGACTACGTTATTTTTTCGAATATGTATTATTGTTTGCTTTATTTTATCAGGCAGCCAAACATCATCCTGATCAGCTAAGAAAATAAAATTTCCTTTAGCATTATTCAAGGCATTTTCTAAATTATAGATAGGACTTCTATAAGTGTTGCTTTTAAATAGTTTGATCCGCGAATCTTCAAACTCCTCTATTATTGAAATTGTTTGATCTGTAGATGAATCATCAGAAATAATGATTTCATCATTTTCAGCCAATTGAGATAAGATTGACTGAATCTGGTCACGAATATATTTTTCACCATTATAGGTGCCCATGCAAACTGAAATCATAAACGAGTTCTTATGAAATAACTAATTTTATACCAAACGTATTTTAGCACACTTCCATATTCCAAATCGTGTAACATTTGTAATTGTAGTCTGTTCTGTTCAACAACCTGTTTAATATTCAAGAGCTTTACCTGAGCATAATCAATCAAACCTTTATATTCCTTAGCACCAATCTGATTAAATTCGTGCTGACGATATAAAACTGTAGGTCTATCAACATATCCTATTTTTCCATATTTACTCACGCACAGAGCAATCCATGCATCGTGCATACGTGCTTCTTTTGAAAATGGCAAAGAAACCTCTCTTGCCTTTTTATTTATTAGCATAGTACAACCAGTAATACCATTACACACACATAAATAATTAAATTCTGTCAATAGTTTAGGGTTTAAGTTCGAAAAACACCAAAAAGAGGAATGAATCGTATCCTCACGACCATCAATTACAGTTAAATCAGAATGAATTAATATTGGAAAATCGGGATTGCTATTTTCGACCTCTCTCATTTTCAAAATCGACGTCGCAATTTTATCAGGCAACCAAATATCGTCATGATCGCAAAACATGATATATTCAGAGTTCGCACTATTGAGCAAATATTCGAAAGATTTTACTGTCCCGATATTATCTATATTGTCATTTAGAATAAATACTCTATCTGGATAATTACTTTTATACTTATTGATTATTTGAACAGTACCGTCCAAAGAACCGTCATCCCTCACAATCAGCTTCCATTCTGTATAAGTCTGATTCAATATAGAGTTAATTTGATCCTCAATATATTTTTCACTCTGATATGTTGATAATAAAATATCTACCATAACTCAATAAGCATTTACACTGTTTTGCAACCTATTTTAAAAGAATGTAGAATAAGGGCCAAATATAGAATTGATTAGCATTTGATTTAGAAAATATGCCAACGAAATTACAATTACAAATAATTGAGCAAAGACTTTTGGCTTAACCAGATCAATTGAAAGTGGTATTAAAAAGATCTGAACACAACTCAAAAGTTCAAATTCTCTAAATGCTATAACCGGAGCAGACGAGAATAAATAAAAAAAAGCAACTCCAAAGCAGCTTATCTTGGTTAATATCACAGCATACTTATTCTTTGATTTTTCGGCATTCATTATGAAAAATAGCGATACTATAATTTGAAGTAATACTCCAAAATTAAATATATTTATTTTGCTGTGCGCTATTTTTTGCAATTCAGAATAGGCTCTCATTTTTTCAGAAAAAATTCCAAATTCAAATTTACACAATAAACTTATCACATCGAGTTTTAGCAGGCATAATATTATTGGAATTACTAAAATTAATAGATAAACTGTTTGATTTATTTTCTTGTTGTTGACAAAGAAGAACAGACCAAAAATTATTGCAGAGTAATGAAAAAGAACCGCTATGAGAAGCAAGAAGAAAAATATTTTATAGTTTTTCTCAATTATATATGGAATGCTCAACAACAAAAAGCCAATTGCAACTCCTGCTCTAATCTGATTCATATCATGTAAAAAGAAAACACCTGAAAAATAGATCAGAAGGGATAATAACTTATAATCGGATATTTTCTGTATCGCTTTTATTTTTAGCGATATTCCCATAATTGCATAAAAAAAAATGAGAACCTTAATGCCATCATTGAAGTGGGCTTTAATAAAAGATGCCAGTAAAAGAAAACTTGGTTCAAGTCTGGAACTGACAACGGTATGCAATGGATGAGTAAATAAGTCAGAGCTTCTTTGAACCGATTGGTAAAGTATTTCATAAGTTTTATAATCAGCTCCGACCTTGTTACTTCTTAATCCTGCAAATACAATTAACAGAGCACCACTCAAAAAAAGGACTTGAGCTTTGGCTTTTGGTGTTAGTCTATCTTCTAATAGTGATATCGTAACAAATAAAACAAACAGCAAATAATAGACTAGCATATTCAAATCCGATAAAAAATCATGAATAATTGGATACTAAAGATTCAAATATCTTTTCGATTTGGATGACATTCTCTTCCCAGGAAAATTTTCTAATATATTTATGTCCATTTTCGGCTAACTTAACTCTCATCTCATTGTCTTTAAGTAGACGACACAGTTTATCAGCCATATCAATAACATTTTTAGGTTGTACCAATAGAGCGGTTTCAGAATGAATTGCATAAGCAGCATGACCACCAATATCAGTACACACTAAAGCACAACCACAACTTAATCCTTCGGCAGGTGGTAGAGCCCAACCCTCACCATTACTTGGTGAGAAGAATATAGCCGAATTGTTATAGATGTCAATCAGATTTGCTGGAGATTGAAGATAATCAATCCAATCCGGGATATCTTTAGGCTTCTTAAAGACACTAAATAAGTTTACTTTTAAGTCAGGGTATACTTCCTTGCATATTTTTATAGCTTCTAATCCATATTTAGATCCTTTGCGTTCTTCTTTGGAATAAAGCATACAAATTGATCTCTCAAATCGGTCCGTTATGGGTGTTTTTATATAAAACTTCTTTCTATCAATTGCATTGTAGATCAATATAGGTTTTTTCTTGTTAGTATCCTCCAATATTTTAAATAAGTAGTCATTAATTACAATATGGTGTAGCCTTAATCTATAAGAATTAAGGATGTTTTCTTCTGAAGAAATCCACACTTCAAAATCTTGAATCAGATTTACCTTTTCACCTTTATTTCGGGCTAAATTTGCAACCTCATAGGCAGTCGAGAAACAAGTAGAAAAAACAATATCTCCTTCTTCCACTGTTTTATCGGTGATTTTTGAGATTGTTTTAGTCCGTATTGTATTTTCTAATGTAAACCAGTATGGTTTAGAATTAGAGTGGAATATATTTAATCTGATTACTCTCAGGAACAATGGCATCCTATATTTTGTATATGGCACATACATCGAATGGTAAACTATAACTTCATGTCCCGATTGAGCAAGTCTATTTGCATACTCATACATGATTGTATGCCCTCCTCCAGCTCTTAGCGATAAAGATGGTAATATTATATTAATCTTCATGGCAAAGCTTTTTTGAATACATAAATAGAATTGTACCAACAAGTGCAATCTCCAAAATTTGAGCTAAGATCCAGATTAGGGCTGCCGCCATTGTACCGTAAATTGGGATGTAAATCATATTGAGCATTATGCTAAACACGCCAATAAACAATCCGACAAAGGGAGCATATTTTTGCAGTCTCATACCATATAAGCCTTGAACAGTAAGTAAACTCGCAATGGTTACAAGAAATGGCAGCACTGAAAATAGTTTCAATAAATTTATTGATTCACTAAACTCAGACCCTAATAGCACATTTACAAATAAGCTACTTAGCAGGTAAGTCCACAGGCAAAAAATAATTAATAGTAATGCAACTACGCATAGTGCCTTTTTTAGTATTCGAAGGCCATTAATTTGTGAAAGCTCAAACTCCCTGCTAATCTTGGGAAAAATAGCAATATTGACAGGCATACTGGTCAACATCAAAATTGCCATGATTATTTTCTGTGCCCCTCCATAAATAGCTATGTCATGATTTGAATGGTAAAATCCTAGAATAGTAAGATTAGCAATCGTATATCCACTTACAAATAAATTATTCAGAAATATGGGTAAACTTTTACTGAATATATTCTTATCAACAGTTTTGTTTGATTTTGTGTATTGAATATCATAATGTTTTATCACATAAATAATAGCCCCTGCGCCAAATATAACATAAGCAAGAGAGGTCAAAAGAGGATAAGCCAAATAATCGGCCGAGGATTTGACGAGAAGGAGTGTCAATATGAGTCCACCCCCTTTAATCAGTACATTGCAGATTGCCATTTTGCCCATCTCTTCCATTCCCTGAAAGAACCAGGCTGGAAAAAGGACTACCCCCACATTCATCAAAAAAATGAAAAGATACAATGTGAAGTCGTCATTTACTCTCGAAAAGGTAAAATACAATATCAATAAGCCTGCAAATGAAAGTAAAAGCAATATCGTTTTTTGCTTTAAAACACTCCAGAAAATTCGTTCCCGAGCGTTTTTATCCGCTTTGTTTATGGCTATTTCGCGTGTGGCAGAGTAATCAAATCCAAAATTAATAGTCAGCGTGAAGTACGAAATAATGTTTTGGGCATAGGTAACTTTACCAAATATCTCAACTCCAAGAACACGAACGATGTATGGAATTATCAATAGTGGAATCAGGTAATTGGCAAACTGAAGGACGGTAAGCCACGTCATATTTTTTAAAACCTGACGATTTGCTTGTAAAGTTATTGCTGCCCTTTTTATCACAGGCTACTCATATTTTTCCATTTTATCCTCTATGCTCACATCAGTACGGGAGCTTTGTATTTTTATGTAGGTCATTAGACTATCCGCTCCTGCTTCATAACAAGCTTCCTGAGCGAGCTTCACCACCTTCATTATTTCTTCATAGCTTCCTTCCATAACTGTCTCAAACGGAGTTACCTTATATCTGAGTCCGGATGCGGCAATAGTCTCTATAGCTTTATCAACTATGGCGTATGGGTGAACTGATTTGGAACTAGGTAAAACTTGCAAGGCGATATTAACTGTATTATCCATTGTGTTTGATGTTTTGTTATATTATAGGTAATAAATAATATTTAATGATATATTTTTAGAGAGCAAATACAAATAAACAGTCTTGAAACTCGTAACTATTTACTTGTAATTACTTACTAAAACGTTGATTGAATTTGAAAATTATGCACGAATAATAATATCTCTGGTTGACAAAGGTAACTATTAACTCCTTAAATAAAAAAACCCGAAATTTCTTTCGGGTTTTTTATGATATCGAGTCGACCGAATTTTATTCAGCAACTTCTTCAGCAGGAGCAGGAGTTTCAGCAGGAGCTTCTTCAGCAACAACTGCTTCGGCTGCAGCAGCAATAGCTTCAGCTTTTTTCTTTGCAACTTCAGCAGCTTTCACTTTGTTTACTTCTACTTCAGCAGCTAAACGTGCTTTGGCAGCGGCTTGTTTTTCAGCAGCTAGTTGTTCTTTTGTTTTGCTTACACTCGATTCTTTGCTTGCTTTCCAGGCTTCGAATCGTTTGTCAGCTTCAGCTACATCGAATGCACCTTTTTTAGCTCCTTCAAGTAAGTGTTTCTTCAACAAAACACCTTCGTTAGAAAGAATAGTACGGGTGGTGTCGGTTGGTTGAGCACCTGTTGTTAACCAATACAAAGCACGTTCGAATTTTAAGTCGATTGTTGCAGGGTTGGTGTTAGGGTTGTAAGAACCGATACGTTCGATAAATTTGCCATCACGTGGCGCTTTGCTGTCGGCGATCACGATATGATAGTAAGCATATCCTTTACGACCGTGACGTTGCAATCTGATTTTTACGGGCATTTTTTTATTTATTAAATGATTATACCTAAATGCTTTTTCTCGAAAAGCGGTTGCAAAGATAGTGTTTTTATTTGGAAAAAAGAGAAATATAAAAAACTGTATGTCGATAACTTGTCAATTATTTAGAATATACCCAGGCTGTCTCAAATCTAGGGTCAGCTTTTCGTAAATTCTGCATAAAACCAAATGCTTTTTCTTGTGTGGGGAATGATTGGATAGCAACACGATAAGTCTTTATTGTCCCTGAAACGACATGAGCATGTATGAATTTATCTCTGATCAGATCTTTACATAGTTTATCTGCCGAAGTTTCCGATGGCAGGCTTGCAATGATAACATGGTAATTATTGCCTGAGTAGGAAGTAACGATTTTAGTCACTTTTGCCGGGCTTGCAGCTTTTACATTGTTATCTTCAATAGCTTCTTCGTGTTTGATTGCATTGACTTTAGCTTTTACAGGTGTCGACTTTTCAATGAATCCCGTGGTGTCTTCACTTATCAGTTTGGCCACCTGAACGTCGGCATTCTCGGTTGAATGTATGAGTGGCAATGATGCTAAGCTGGCATAGTCGGTTTTGCGCAAATCGCTAATATGGGGGGAAACCAAAAATAATCCGGCAAGTAACATGCTTGCGACTGCATACTTTGAAACACGGCTGAAAGGAAAAGTGATTGTTATTTTCCGGTCTTCATTTAGGGTGTCATCTAGTTTCTTAGTGATATACAGTTCTGACAAACCCAGATTTTGAGGTAAAAAGTTTGATTTGTAAACGGGATTGAACGTCAATGATCCAAAGTCGCTTTTTTGTAAGATTCCCACATTCCCAATTACAACACTGCCTGAGCTATTCAGTTGATTCTTGATTTTTTCAACTTTCTCATCAATATACTCAACAGCTTTCCGGTAACTGATTTGTTCGGATCTAGAAACTTCAATAGCCAATAGTCCATCAGCTTGACTCATTAATACATTAAAACAAACAGTAGCACGTGGTGGGGTGATACGGTCAGAAAGTATTCTGGCCGATTGCATTTGTATAGTAAACCCACCTAAATTTGGCACAACCACATAATCATGTTTTGCCAAAAGATTTTCGATATGTTGATAGAATTTTTCCACGTTGCAAAAGTATGATAAAGCAATTATACAGTGATTTTTTTCAGCCAAAAGTTTTCAACAAGTTGTTAGACCCAACAAAAGGATGTATCTTTGTGTTGCTAATATTAAACACATTTAAATGAAAAAAACGATTTTAATAACTGGTGGTGCAGGCTTTATTGGCTCGCATGTAGTTCGGTTGTTTGTTACCAAATATCCGGATTATCAAATCATTAATTTAGATGCATTAACTTATGCGGGCAATCTGGAGAACCTGAAAGACGTTTCAGATGCCCCTAATTACTTGTTCATAAAAGGTGATATAACTGACGAAAAATTTATCCCTGAATTGTTCGCCACATATCAATTCGACGGTGTTGTGCATTTAGCTGCCGAATCGCATGTTGATCGTTCCATTACCGACCCATTTTCGTTTATACGAACCAACGTTTTTGGTACTGCAAATTTGTTGAATGCAGCCAAAGAATCATGGAAAGGTAATATGGATGGCAAACGATTCTATCATATTTCTACCGATGAAGTTTATGGTTCCTTAGGTAAAGAAGGTTTTTTTACTGAGGGAACGGCTTATGATCCACGTAGCCCTTATTCATCATCCAAAGCCAGCTCTGATCATTTTGTTCGTGCTTATTATCACACTTATGGTTTACCGGTAGTTGTTTCAAACTGTTCTAATAATTATGGTGCAAATCATTTTCCAGAAAAACTTATTCCTCTATCTATAAACAATATAAAAAACAATCTTCCTATTCCAATTTACGGAAAGGGTGAGAATGTACGTGATTGGTTGTGGGTTAACGATCATGCTCGCGCTATCGATACCATTTTCCATACTGGCGTTATTGGTGAGACTTATAATATTGGAGGAAATAATGAATGGACTAATATTGATTTGATTCGTGAGCTTTGCAAAATAATGGATAAGAAGTTAGGACGCAAATCGGGTGAGTCAGCTAAGCTGATTACGTTTGTAAAGGATCGTGCTGGTCATGATTTACGCTATGCTATTGACTCTACGAAACTACAACGTGAATTGGGATGGAAGCCATCGCTTCAATTTGAAGAAGGACTTGAAAAAACTGTTGACTGGTATTTGGCTAATCAGAGTTGGATGGATAATATTATCAATGGTGATTATCAGAAGTATTACGAAAAACAATATTCTGAAAGATAAATAAGCTTTCGATTTATACAAAAAAGGCTGATCAATATAGGATTAGCCATTTTTTGTATCAATTATTGCCGTAGTTTATTTTGGAGCTGTGTTGTATAAATAAATTCCAACCAGTAAGAAAACAACATTCGGCAACCATACTGCAGTAAAAGCAGACATCGTTCCACTAACAGAAAAAGAAGTGGACATGGTGGAGAACAAAATATATAGCGCGCTCAAAGCAAGGCCTATTCCGAGATGTAAGCCCATTCCGCCCCGTACTTTTCTTGATGATAATGATACGCCAATCAATGTCATTATAAAGGCAGCTAAAGGCATTGAATAGCGTTTATAATACTCATCTTCAAAACCCTGAATATTACCAACACCACGATTACGTTGTTTCTTTAAATAACTGCCAAGCTGAATATTATTCATTTGAGGAGCCTCCTGAGCAGTAATAAAGAATTCCTCCGGTTGGACGTGAATAGTAGTATCTTTGCTTATGCCTTTGGATATTTTCTCGTGCATTCCATTAAAATCTCGTTGTAAATAGTTCGTTATTTTCCATCTGCTTACAGAATCCCATGTAATGGTTTCGGCGGTAAGTCTTGATGCCAGTGTTTTTCCGTCAAATTTTTCGAGAGAAAACCGATAACCCGTGTTATTCGAGACTTCGTATCGCTCGATGTACATAATTACCCCTTTTTCAACTTCCATTTGCACATTCCGTGCGTTATCTTGCTTTATTTTACGTACATATTTATCTTCAAATGTAAGCATCTTTTTATTGGCCGGTGGAATAATAAATCCGCCAACAACAAAGGATATTGATGCGATAAGAGCTGCAGAAAGAAAATAAGGAAGCATTAATCGCCTAAAACTTACACCACTGGACAAAATTGCAATTATCTCTGTATTGCTTGCCATTTTAGACGTAAAAAATATTACGGCAATAAAAGTGAATAGCGGACTGAACATATTCATATAAAACGGAATAAAGTTCAAGTAGTAATCAAAGATTATAGCTTTTAAGGGCGCATTACTTTCTACAAAATTATCCAGCTTTTCCGTTAAATCAAAGACCACAGCAATACTCAAAATAAGCACAATAGAAAAGAAATAGGTTCCTAAGAATTTCTTAATAATATAGGTGTCTATTTTTTTTAAACCAAATACGTGATAATTGATCTTTTTCATTTTTCTTATAAATATCAATTAATTATAGCCTTCTGCCAAGCTGTTCTGTCATTCCTTTTTTCCAAGCGGAGAAATCTCCGATCTGAATATGTTTACGTGCCTCACCAACCAACCAAAGATAAAAAGCCAGATTGTGAATAGATGCTATTTGCATAGCTAACAATTCTTTGCTGACAAAAAGATGGCGTAGGTAAGCCTTGGTATATGTGTGATCAACATATGAGGTTCCAAACTCATCGAGAGACGAAAAATCATTTTTCCATTTTTCGTTTTTCATATTCATAATCCCCTGAGAGGTAAATAACATTCCATTCCGCCCATTTCTGGTTGGCATTACACAGTCAAACATATCAACCCCCCGTTCAATTCCTTCCAGAATATTCTGAGGAGTACCGACACCCATCAAGTAACGGGGTTTGTCTTTGGGAAGTATTTCATTGACAACTTCAATCATTTCATACATCATTTCTGTCGGTTCTCCTACAGCTAATCCGCCAATTGCATTGCCATCACGATTTTGTGAAGCTATAAACTCAGCCGACTGGCGACGTAAGTCTGGATAAATACAACCCTGAACTATTGGAAAATAAGTTTGCGAATATCCGTATTTAGGCTGAGTTTCGTTAAAATGCTTTAGTCCTCGGTCCAACCAACGATGCGTCAAGTCCATTGATTTTTTTGCATACTGATAATCTGCAGTCCCGGGCGTACATTCGTCGAAAGCCATGATTATATCTGCTCCGATTGTTCGCTGTATGTCGACTACATTTTCAGGTGTAAAAAGGTGCTTACTCCCATCTATATGCGAACGAAAAGTAGCACCTTCTTCCTTTAATTTACGGTTGGCAGATAATGAAAAAACCTGATAACCGCCACTATCTGTTAGTATTGGTCCATCCCACCCATTAAACTTATGCAATCCACCTGCTCGTTCCAGCGTGTCAATTCCCGGGCGCAAATATAAATGATAAGTATTTCCGAGGATGATCTGAGCCTTAATATCTTCTTTTAGCTCATGGAAGTGAACAGCTTTTACCGAGGCCACAGTCCCCACCGGCATAAAGATAGGCGTTTCAATAGCACCATGGTCGGTGGTTATTTTACCGCTTCTGGCATTGGAATTCGGGTCGGTATGTTGTATCTCGAAAGTCATTTAATTATGAGTTAAGTTTCGGTTGCCCAAAGTAAGGTCTGTTTTTTAACCGCGAATAACGGCAGTCACAGGGAACTGATTTTATTTAAATCTCGTTGATGAAGTTTTCCAGAATCTTCTGTCCGAATTCGCCGGATTTCTCAGGATGGAATTGCACTGCATAAAAATTATTCTTGCACACTGCAGAACTGTATTTTTGAATATAATCAGTTTCGGCAATTGCATTTACACAACTCTCTACATAATAACTATGTACAAAATACATATAAGCATTTTCAGCAATACCTTTAAAAAGAGTTGATTTAATATTTGTAATATTATTCCATCCTATCTGGGGCACTTTAAACCCTGCACTAGGGAAAAGTTTTACCTTTTGATCGAATATCCCTAAGCAATTTGTGTTATTCTCTTCCGAATGTGTACACATCAGCTGCATGCCTAAACAAATTCCCAATACCGGCTGAACAAGCGAGCAAATGAGTGTATCAAGCCCTTTTTCTCTGAGATACTGCATTGCAGAAGAAGCCTCACCAACACCTGGAAATATTACACGATCGGCTGAACGTATTTCGTTATGATCATCAGTCACAATTGCATTCACACCAATACGCTCTAATGCAAAAAGTACAGAACGGATATTGCCTGCATTGTATTTGATGATTACGACTTTCATAAATAAAAAGTGTTGGTTGGGCTATTTCTAAATTAACTTATTTGTCGCTGTGTCGGGGAAAATTACTGCCGGCTTAAATGTACGTGCCTCTTCCATTTCCATCATAGCATATGCCATAATAATTATAATGTCATTAGGCTGCGCTTTACGTGCAGCTGCTCCATTCAGGCAAATTACTCCAGAACCACGTTTTCCCGGAATAACATAAG
>Ga0302170_10000379_pt1 | contig 17820 bp, 15 predicted proteins | sample I_Fen_N2_1_FD_193492 | JGI IMG/M metagenome (GOLD analysis project Ga0302170, IMG submission 193492) | Peat permafrost microbial communities from Stordalen Mire near Abisko, Sweden - I_Fen_N2_1 | ecosystem: Environmental > Terrestrial > Soil > Wetlands > Permafrost | place: Sweden: Abisko...
AGACTCCATTGGCCGAGAAAGGTTTAACCGACGAGCAAATTGCTTTTTTGACTGCCGCTTTTAGTACGATGGCATCCGATAAGCAACAGCAAATCGAAATAACCAGCCATCGCAGAGCAATTGTTCAGGATAATGTGTTGTTGCTGAACGAAGCATACCGGCAAGCGGCCGAGATATCTTCGATAGGCAAAATTCTGTATAAAAGTTCTAATCCTGCCAAATTAGCAGATTATACTTTTACACGCATTCTCAAAAATGTAAAACAGACGGGTAGAAAGTCATCAGCGGACGACAATACAACTCTACCTACAGAGAAGTAAATAGGATATGAAGAGGGGAAATAGAAAGACTTTTTTCAATCACTATAATTACACCGTGTTGCACTGTGAAACCAGGTTTCGAAAGCCCTAGCAAAACGTTCGAAAGGTATAGCAGAACGTTCGAAAGACCTAGCAGAACATTCGAAAGGCATAGCAGAACATTCGAAAGACCTAGCAGAACATTCGAAAGGCATAGCAGAGCATTCGAAAACCCTAGCAGGACATTCGAAAGACTGCTGAATTGTGCTAAAGGTTTAATTTATAGTACATATAGATTTGTTAATGATAATTGGTAGTGGAAATTAAATAGAAATACACTCCCTTTTTGAATATATATTTAATTGAATGAAAAGAGAAGAAATCTTAGAACTGGTAAAACAATATCACGCCGAGCAATTTGCTGAAAAAAGTTTTGAACCGGGTAAATCAATGGTTCCCTTTGCAGGGCGGGTATTTGATGCGGATGAATTAGTAACATTAGTAGATGCCTCACTCGATTTTTGGCTTACTACCGGCAGATATGCTGAAGAATTTGAAGCTAAGTTTGCGAGTTATATGCAACAAAAAAGCTGTATGTTGGTCAACTCCGGTTCATCAGCTAATTTAGTGGCACTTTCTGCACTAACCTCTCCCTTGTTGAAAAACAAAAGACTTAAACGTGGGGATGAAGTATTGACGGTAGCTGCCGGTTTCCCGACTACTGTTAACCCTGCTGTGCAACATGGACTAGTTCCTGTATTTGTAGATGTGGAACTCGATACTTTTAATGTAAAAGTGTCAGCCATCGAAAATGCACTATCCGATAAAACAAAAGCCATTATGTTGGCTCATACCCTGGGGAATACCTTCGATTTGAATGCTGTAAAAGCCATTGCCGATAAACATGGACTTTTCTTAATCGAAGATTGTTGTGATGCCGTTGGTTCTACCTATGATGGTAAAATGGTAGGAACTTTTGGCGATATGGCTACTACCAGCTTCTATCCGGCTCATCACATTACTATGGGCGAAGGTGGTTCGGTATTAACCAGTAATCCCTTGCTAAAACGTATTGCTACTTCTATGCGTGATTGGGGACGCGATTGCTATTGTGATCCGGGTTGCGATAATACCTGTGGACGACGATTTAAAGGTCAGTATGGCGATTTACCAGTAGGATATGATCATAAATATGTATACAGTCATATAGGGTATAATTTAAAAGTGACCGATATGCAAGCTGCTGTAGGCGTAGCACAATTAAAAAAACTACCGCTTTTTGTTGAATTGCGTAAAGCCAATTTCAAAAAATTATATGTCGGTTTAAAACAATACGAAGAGTATTTGATGTTGCCGGAAGCCACTCCCAATTCCGACCCTTCGTGGTTTGGATTCCCCTTTAATGTGCGTGAAAACAACAAATTTACCCGTACCAATTTAGCTGAATTTTTAGAAGATCATAAAATCCTTACCCGTCAGTTGTTTGCCGGCAACCTTATTAAGCAACCTGCTTACAAAGATGTAGAATACCGTGTGTCGGGCGAATTGACCAATACCGACTATATTATGCGGAACACTATTTTTATTGGTGTCTATCCGGGTATTCAACAGGTTCACATGGATTATATTTTATCCGTATTCGACAAATTCTTTAATTCTATACATTAATGGGCACAATAAGTAAAGCGACTGTTCTTAGTGTAAAAGAGCATGGGAGTGAGATTCGTGAATATACACTTCAATTAGAAAAAAATCATTATTTCGAAGCCGGTTCATTTTTACAACTGACCCTTGAAAATAAAGAAGACTATACTCGTTGGCCCGAATCGCGCAATTTTAGTATTGCATCCGCGTTTAAAGCAGACGGTACCATAAAATTGATTATTCGTAAAGTAGGTGTATATACCTCACGCATATTCGATGAACTTATAGTTGGAAACACATGTACCGTAAAATATGCCTTTGGTGATTTTTTATTACCTTTCTTTGATAAAAAAGCTCCAATTTGCTGTATTGCAGGTGGGACAGGGATAGCACCCATTCTTAGTTTTTGCGAGCAGTTGGTGCGTGATAACTATACCGACCGTTTACACGTATTCTATTCGTTTAAAAACGAAGAAGAAATGCAAGGGGTTGACATGTTGAAATCTATTGTACCGGAAGCACAATTGCATCTGTTCTGTACCCGTCAGGAAATGGATGAATTACCAAACAGAAGAATTGAATGGAAAGATATTCATACATCTAATATTGATGTAACCGATTCGCACTTTTATATTTGTGGAGGAGAAACATTTACTTCTTATTTTGCAAAGAATTTGAGTGCAGTGGGAGCAGAGAATATCTATACGGATGAATGGTGAAATTAGTCTGTAGTTTATAGTTTAAAGTAAGTAGTTTTAATTTACACCGTGTAACACTGAGTAAACACAGAGTAACACGGTGAAACCCCAGAAATATGAAAGCAGTTATTTTAGCAGGTGGATTGGGTACACGACTCAGTGAAGCTACCAATTTAATACCAAAGCCAATGGTTGAAATTGGTGGAAAACCTATTCTTTGGCATATCATGAAGACCTATAGTCATTATGGCATCAATGAGTTTATTATTTGCTGTGGGTATAAAGGCTATGTTATCAAAGAATATTTTGCCAATTACTTCAGACATAACAGTGATTTGACTATCAATTTGGAAAACAATAGCATTGAAGTGCTTGATTGTCATGCCGAACCCTGGAAAGTGACATTGATAGATACAGGACTCAATACCATGACGGGTGGTCGTGTAAAACGTATTCAAAAATATGTAGGTAACGAACCTTTTTTACTTACTTATGGTGATGGAGTGGCTGATTTAAATATCAGGGAAACGATAGAATTGCATAAAGCCTCTGGAAAATTACTTTCTGTGACTGCTTACAAACCGAGTGGTAAGTTTGGAGCCTTGGATATTGATCATGATGGTAAGGTTAATTCTTTTATGGAAAAACCGGCCGGAGATGGTAACTGGATTAATGCGGGATATTTTGTTTGTCAACCGGAAGTGTTTGATTATATTCCAGAAGGTGATGATAGTGCAATTTTTGAACGATTACCACTCGAAAATATAGCAAAAAAAGGAGAAATGAATGCATTTAAACACAGTGGCTTTTGGAAACCCATGGATACCATGCGCGACAACTTTGAACTAAACGAAATGTGGGATAAAGGAACTGCTCCTTGGAAAGTTTGGTAAATAATTCATAATGTATAATTCATAATGTATAATTCATAATGTATAATTCATAATTGTTGATGAACATCGATATATTTGACAACTTTTACCGTGGTAAGCGGGTCTTGATAACCGGACATAGCGGCTTTAAAGGTTCGTGGTTGGCTATCTGGTTGCATGAATTGGGAGCGGAAGTGATAGGTCTCGCATTAGACCCATTTTCGGAACGGGATAATTATGTGCTTTCGGACATTCAGGATAAAATTATTGACCTTAGAGGAGATATACGGGACGGTCAATTAGTAAAAGATGTTTTTCAGAAATACCAACCGGAGATTGTTTTTCATTTAGCAGCTCAACCTCTTGTCCGACTTTCGTACGATATACCGGTAGAAACCTACGAAGTAAATGTAATGGGTAGTATTCATGTGATGGAGGCCATTCGGGTAACGGATAGTGTGAAAGTGGCAGTAATGATTACAACCGATAAATGTTACGAGAACCGTGAACAACTATGGGGGTATCGTGAGAATGAAGCCATGGGAGGATATGATCCTTACTCTTCTTCCAAGGGTGCGGCTGAAATTGCGATTGCTTCCTGGAGACGTTCGTTCTTTCATCCTGATAAATATGACTCTCACGGTAAGTCTATTGCCAGTGTACGCGCCGGTAATGTAATTGGTGGTGGCGATTGGGCATTAGACCGCATTATCCCCGATTGTATAAAAGCATTGGAAGCCGATAAAACGATTGATATTCGCAGTCCTAAAGCCATTCGACCATGGCAACATGTGTTGGAACCATTAAGCGGTTATATGCTGTTGGCTCAAAAAATGTGGGATGAACCGACCAAGCATTGTGAAGGATGGAATTTTGGACCGCATGCTGAATCTATTGCTACTGTATGGGATGTGGCCACCAAAGTAGTGAAGAATTATTTCTCCCCAGAGATAAAGGGAGCTAAGGAAAGTAGAGATGATGAACTATCAACTATCAACTATCAACTATCAACTCATCTACGTGATTTATCGAACCCCAATGACTTACATGAAGCTAAATTACTAATGTTGGATATATCCAAAGCGAAATTTCAATTAGGTTGGGAACCAAGACTAAATATTAATCAGACGGTGGAATTGACTGTGGATTGGTATAAAAGGTATGAAAAGGAAGAGGTTTATAAGATTTGTTTGGATCACATAAAACAGTTTACAGCGAGATGAAAATATTATTGACAGGTGCAACAGGATTTTTGGGCTCACATATTGCCGAAAATCTGTTGGAGAATGGTTTTGAATTAGTTCTCACAAAAAGAAATAATTCAAATTTAAAAAACTGTCAATCTTTCAGTTTAAATGTGGCTTGGGTGAATACAGATGAAGATTTATGGATGGATGAGGTAATAAATTTTAATCCTAGAATTATTATTCATTCTGCATGGAATGGTGTATCATCTTCCAATAGAGATGATTGGGAGAGCCAGTTATCGAATATCGATTATATGTATTTTTTACTCAAAATTGCGAAGGAGTGCAATATTGATAAATTTATTTCGCTGGGAAGTCAGGCTGAATATGGTCAGTTTGAAGGTCGAATTTCAGAGGATTATCCATTGAATCCGACTACAACTTATGGAGCAGTGAAGCTAGTCGCTTCGAGAATACTTAAGATGTTTTGTGAGGATAATAATATAAAGTGGTATTGGTTACGGGTTTTTTCAGTTTTTGGAGAACGTGAAGATGAGAAATGGCTGATTCCAAGTGTTATTAAAGCGATGCTTACAGAACAAACTGAAATGAATTTCACACCATGTGAGCAAAAATATGCCTACTTGTATGTGCGTGACTTTGCACAGTCAATTACAAATGTTGTGATAGCAAATGGATCTTCCGGGATTTATAATTTATCTTCAGATAGTCCATTAAGCCTTAAAGATATCTTAGGTACGATTAAAGACAGAGTAAATCCATATTTTAAACTAAACTTTGGTCAATTAGCTTACAGAGAAAACCAGTCGATGCACATTGAAGGGGATTCAACTAAATTTAATAGTACATTTGCCAAAATCGATTCAGCAAATTTTTATATAAAGTTGAATAAGGTTATTGATTCATTTAAAGATTAAAGAATGAAATTATCCGATTATATAGTTAATTATTTCGAAAAACAAGGCGTTCACGTTGTGTTTGGATATATTGGTGGGATGATAACTCATCTTGTTGATTCCATTGCGCTAAATGAAAATGTCCATTTTGTACAGACTTATCATGAACAAACTGCTGCGATTGCAGCTGAAGGTTATGCAAAAGAATCAGGAAAATTTGGAGTTGCTATCGCTACCAGTGGTCCGGGTGCTACTAATATGATGACCGGTATTGCCGATGCGTACTTCGATTCTGTACCTGTAATTTATATCACCGGTCAGGTTAATACCTCAGAATATAAATACGACAAGCCCATTCGGCAACAAGGTTTTCAGGAGACCGATGTAGTAAGTATGGTTAAGCCAATTACTAAATATGCTAAATTAGTAGATAAAGCTTCGGATATTCGATATGAATTAGAAAAGGCAACCTATTATGCAATGAGTGGCAGGAGAGGACCGGTTTTATTAGATATTCCGATGGATATTCAACGCGCTGAAATAAATTCGAATGAGTTACATGGTTTTGTTCCTGGAGCGGAAGAGAGTGCATCAATTGATTATAAAACAATAGCTGAAATGATTGCCAATGCTCAGCGCCCTATGTTATTGGTTGGTGCAGGTTGTTTGTCAGAAGTAGCAAAAGTAGAAATTGATAAGTTTCTTACAAAAACTAATATTCCGATTTTAAGCTCTCTCTTAGGCAGAGGAGTTATTGATGAAACCTACCCAAACTACTTGGGTATGATTGGTAGTTACGGAAACCGTAACGCCAATATGGGAATTGCGAATGCCGATTTACTTATTGCTTTGGGTACCCGATTGGATACCCGCCAAACGGGGGCAATGGTCGATAAATTTCTTGAACATGGGAAAATTATCCATGTGGATATAGACAGTAATGAATTAGAAAATCATAGGCTTTCAAACAGAATAAAGGTTCATTCTGATGTATTTACGTTTATGAAAGAAGTAAATTCATTAGCTATTAAGACTACGTATAAAGATGAATGGATAAGTTATTTACTCAAATTAAAAGCCAATTACAAACAAGATAAAGAAATTGAGCGATTTGTAGAGAATAAGGCTCCATATCGTTTTATGCAACTGTTGAATAATTACAGCAAGGAAAGCAATGTGTTTTGTGTTGATATTGGACAAAATCAGATGTGGGCAGCTCAGACTCTACAACTTAAAAAAGGACAAAAGTTTGTTACTAGTGGTGGTTTAGCTCCAATGGGATTTTCTTTACCGGTTGCTGTTGGAACAGCTTTTGCGAATCCGGATAAAGATATTTTTTCAATAAATGGAGATGGAGGGTTTCATATGTCTACCCAATCATTGATGCTGATCTCTCAATATAATTTACCCATAAAAGTTATTGTAATTAACAATAATGCCTTGGGGATGATTACTCAATTTCAACATTTGTACTTCGATGGTCGAATGTCAGGTACAACAATTAAAGGTGGATATGCTGTTCCTAATATTAAGGATATATCGGCTGCTTATGGATTAGCCTATTTTAAAGTTTTAGAGAGTGATCTGAAAAATATAATATTGATGGATAGTATATTTTCAGCTCGAAATTGCATTATTGAATATCTCACGGACGGACTTACAACAGTCTCTCCAAAGTTAGAATATAATAAGCCGATTGATATGCCGATTCCGTTGTTACCGGAAAATGAACTTCATGATAGAATTTATGAACGAAATGTTTAGATTATTTAGATGTGGATGATTCGTTGTTAATATACAAATGAATGACCGTTTTGGTGTAATAATTATGTGTTTTAATTCAAAATTGATTTTACAAGTTAAATTTACAAGATTGTGATAAAAATTTTTCGTACATGGATATCTAAGATTTTATTATTACTTAATTCTACAAAGAATGATGGTAGGAGTTTTCTAATTTATAAGAGTCTATTATTTTCGCTATTGGCTCAAGCTGGTAATCTTATTATTGGGCTATTATTAGTTCCAGTTACCCTTGGTTATTTAGATAGTAATAGATATGGAGTTTGGCTAACTTTAATATCTGTAATATCATGGGTTTATTTGTTAGATGTAGGACTTGGGAATGGTCTTAGAAATAAGTTGACTGAATCAATTGCTACGAATAACATAACTAATGCCAAGGGTTATATCGCTACTACTTATTTTTTCTTAGGGCTTATTTCATTGATGATTTTATTGATATTGTTACCTGTTTCTTATTTCATAGACTGGAATAGTTTTTTGAATGTTAAAATATCAGATAAAAATGAATTGTTGTATTCAGTTCTTATTTTGATTTTGTTTTATTCATTCCATTTTTTCTTAAAACTAATTGGAACTATATATATGGCTTTGCAGAAGCCATTTGTTAGCCAATATTTAGCACTGGCAATAAATACAGTTAATTTATTTTGTATACTTCTAATTAAAATATTTTACTCACCGTCGCTTAAACCAATTGCAATTTTATTAGGTGGGTCTCAATTATTAGTTTACGCTCTTTTTACTATTTATTCATTTTTGGGGCCATTAAAAGTATATTGTCCAAAATGGAATTTAATTAGAAAAGAGTATATACGGCCTCTTTTTTCAATGGGTTTCAAATTTTTTATAATTCAAGTATCAGGCGTAATTATGTTTACTACTTCGAATATAATAATTTCAAAATTTTCAGAGCCGTCTTTTGTCGTTGAATATAATTTAGCAAATAAATATATAAGTACTACTAATTTCATGTTTGCGTTTATATTGATTCCTTATTGGAGTGCATTTACCGATGCATTTGCGAGAAAAGAATATTCATGGATCGACTCTAATGTAAAAAAACTATTGAGATTATGGATATATACAGCATGTTTTATTGTATTTATGATTTTTGCATCACCTATACTATATAAACTTTGGGTAGGAGATAAGGTGGCTATATCTTTCTCAGTAACATTATTCACAGGTGTATTTATTATTGCGATGAATGCAAGTTCAATTTATAACTCTTTACTCAATGGGATTGGAAAAGTTAATTTCAATTTTATATTAGCAATAGTTCAGTTGATATTTTTTTACCCATTAATTCTAGGATTTCAATTTTTTATAAATAAAATAACATTATCGATTCTATCAGTTATGATTCTTAATATGGTGATATCAACTATTCTTTTAAGAATTCAGTATAAAAAAATCAGAAAAAGTATATATGAATAGATTGACTTTGGTTTTAACATCGTACAATCGGTTATCCTTTTTAAATGTGATGGTTGAATCTTTACAGAAACAATCAAATTTAGATTTTGACCTTATAATTTGTGATAACCATTCTACAGATGGAAGTTGGCAATATATCGACCAGATTATTAAATTTAATAATGGTGAATATGTTAAACTTTGTTGGGAAGATAATAAAGGTTGGGCTGGGTCTGCAGAAAGATGGAGGGATTACATTAGAACGGATTGGGTATCAATTCTTTCAGATGATGATTGGTTAGGCGTTAATTACGTTAGTTGTATTAATTCTGTATTATTCAACGACGATTTTAATTTTATGGGACTAATAGTGATAGGACATAAAAGAATAAATATAGAAAAGAAATATGAAAAAGATTTTGTATATTCAAGCAAAATATTAGATATTGAGCCCGCTATTGAAGAGTTTTATTCTCAGAAATTCGATGTGGCTGGTATTTCGGGTTTTGTGATACAATCTTCAATTCTTCGAACAGGTTTTCCTAGATATTACGATGGAAATGGATTTCTTGAGGATACGTTAATTATTTATCGAGCGCTGTTACTTGGAGGGGCGATGTTTTTGTCAGGAATTCATTATTTTCGGAGAGAACATCTAGATAACATTTCCGCATCAAATAGAAAGAGCATTTATTATAGACTTGCATTAGTTAGATTTAAACATGATATAAAGTTATATGCTGAAAAGGCATGTATAAGAAAGAGTTTAAAATCTAAGCTAATTAGATACACTATATTCGATCATTTTAAAGGTCTTGCAGTGGAGATTTTTGTCCAAAATATGAGCTTAGGTTTGTATAAAGAATATATGCATAATATAAAAAGGATTGATATGATTAAGTTTTATCAATCTTTGGGTTTCTACCCAATATTCTACTTCGTATATTGTTATAAAAATATAAAATCAAAAATAACCATTAATAGAAACTAAATCTGAATATATTTTTTTCAAGAGACAATTGTTTGAATAAAATAAAGAAGTCATAGATATTTATAAATGTAATACAGTCTTATACTTAGGACCAAAAAAAATAAAAGTGAAAATAGTTGTTTGCCAAATATTGATAGTTCTATTCCTTCTTTTTAGTCCATTTTATTCTACAATCAACATTATAATGTTGTATGGCATCTTGTTTGTTGGAGCAAAAGGAATTAACCCATTAAACCCGTTATTATGGCTTTATTTTTCATGGAATATACTCTTTATAAATGCATTTTCAGGGATTCTCATATATCATCCTAGATTTGATTTATTTTTTCCGATTATTTTTTGCATTTGTGTGCTATTGACATTTTTATTAGGTTATTATATAAGTAACATTATATACTCCCAAAGGAAGGTTCTACAAGAATTAAGAAAGGAATTGATTATAGTAAGCAGACAAGAAGTAACTTTTATTTTGAAGTTAATTTCAATAAGTTCATTATTATTAACTTTTTCATTAGGTTATTTAGTAGATAGTTCAAGCTCAACATTCCATCAAAATGCTAAAAATAAGGAATTTGCGGATAAATTACAAAAATTAAATACTTATCGTGCTAATAAAATTGCGAAGATCTTTTCAATTTGTTCGATAGTAGCTGCACTTCTTTTCGCCTTTGAAATTATATTTGTTTATAATGGAAATATTTTAGCACCTGCTCTTTTGCGTGAAACATTTAGTGAACGTGATGCAACACTTTTATCTCAACTGTCTGGGATCTTGTTTTTTGGAGGGTTATTTTCTGTAACAGCCTTTCTTCTTTTAGGCAATTCTTCTAATCGGACTTGGTATATTTTAGGTATATTCTCGTTCGCTTTTGGAAGTGTTTTATCTGCAGGTAGACAAATGGTTTTTCAGTTGATAATTTCAAGTACTATTTGTTATCTTATATTGAAATATAATAGCATTAAATTAGTTATACCAAAGAAATACAAATTTTTCTTTGGTATAACTATTTCTTTAATTGTAGGTTATTTTGCTTTTATTTCCACTTTAAGGAGCACAGTTGTTGAGGGGGATGATAGAACAAAGTCTGATATGTATTCATCTTTAAATAACTTTTCTTATAGTGATGATTTTCAGGAAGTTTCAATGTTTTTGCCAGATTTTATTAATAATACGATTACTGACTATACATTTTATTTTTCTCATGAAATAATTGCATTTGCTGATTGGTGGCACATAAATAATATTTCGATTCTAGATGTTAAGTTTGCAAGATTTTCACCTTTCTTTGAACGTCAAATTGATAGACTGCATTTAGGATTTGAAACACAACAAAGTAGACTATCTAATGAGAGTAAAAAAGAACAAAAGGGTTCTATTTTTAATGCCGGTTGGTTAACTACTAATGCACAGCTTCTTCAGAACTTAGGATTTATTGGGGCCTTTTTATTTGTATTTTTTCATGGATTTCTATCTCAGAAGCTCTATTATCATACTCTACTTTTCCCAACATTTGGCTCTGTTAACTTGTGTGTCGCTAACAATATTATTCTGTTGAATACAATTTCAAATTCAGCTTTTTCAGAAACGCAGGTGTTTTTTTATATAATTATATCAATATGGCTTCTAAATAAAAAAATATGAAAAAAATATTTATAGGTACAATTGTTCCCCCCGATATTGTAGATAAAATGGAACGAATTTCATTTGCAAGTATAAATTATCAGACTAAAGTACTTAAGGCAACTCATTTTGATGAAGTGTATAATATTTTGCCTTTGAATGTGGATAGAATCTCCAAAAAAATATTTTTTGAAGATGGTATGTGTTATTTGCATAATAAGTATCTCAACTCTAAATTATTGAAATTACTATTTGATCAAATATTCTTATTTAGGAAAGTTGAAGAAAAATCAAAAATTATATTTTACAATATTACAATCCAGAACTTTCTTTTAACTAGACTTCTTGTATTTTTCAAAAAATGTGAATGTTATGCAATAGTTGCTGATTTTGAAGACGAGGAAAATTATTTAGGATTGAGAAAAATTGTTCAAAAAAATATAAATAGGACATTTAAAAAATTGTCTGGTGCAATTATTCTGAGTTCAAACATTCAAATTCCAACCAAATCAATTGTTTTGGAGGGTATTGTTGACTCAGAGATGAATCAACTGTCTCAAAATAGAATAGAGGAGAACAGCATAATCTTTTCAGGTTCTATTGGATATACAACTGGAATTCACATTGCCGTTGCTGCAATGAACTTTCTTCCAGATTATAAACTATATATATCGGGACCACTTTTTGATTTAGATTCAACGGATCTTAAGAGGCTTGTCAAAAGTAGCGTTCACAATAATGTTTACTATATGGGTATATTGGATAACGAAAAATATTTAGAACTCCTCTCTATTTGTAATTATGCGCTGAATCTAAGGGATCCACACAAATTGGAGCATCAACACAATTTTCCTTCTAAAATACTAGAATATTTAATGTATAATAAAAATGTTATTTCAACATTAAATTATAGCGCTGTCTCAAAGTGTATAACTTTGACAGAATTTGATGCCGAGAAATTAGCTGCAACAATAAAAAATACTTCTAATGCTCCTAATAAGAATAGTCGAGATTATGTACTAGATAAATTTGGTTTACCTACATTCAATAATGCAATTGAAACATTACTCATTAAATAGAAGTTATGTATAAAAGGATAAGAAAATATGTACTTACATTTTTTTTGAAGATAATGCCTAATATGGCTTTTTTTAAAATAAATAGATATATATTGAGTTTAATGGGGCATGAAGTGGCCTTTTCAGCCAGGGTCTGGTCAAGTATAGATATTCTTGGAACTGTCAATTTGCGAATAGGGAAGGACACATTTATTGGTCATCGATTTACAGTTTCAGGTGACAATTGTAATGTTGAAATTGGTGATTATTGCGATATATCTTCAAATGTTTCTTTTGTCAATGGTTCTCATTTAATAGATCTTAATGGACCTCGAATTGCTGGCGAAGGTTTTTCTTTAGACATTAAAGTTGGCAATAGAGTGTGGATTGGATATGGTTCAATTGTTCTCGGAGGAATTGATATTGGTGATAATGTTATTATTGGTGCCGGATCATTAGTAAACAAAAATATACCCTCTAATACTATTTATGCAGGGATACCAGCGAAAATTATTCGAGATCTGACTATGAATAACTAAAATTGAATCTGACTATGAATTTTTATGACATAATATATATAACTAATTTACCTTCGTTTTACAAGCTTAATTTGTTGAATAGAATTGCTGAAAAACGAAAGATACTCGTAATATTTACACACGAAACGAGTAACCAAAGAAATAGTGATTTCTATATTGGAGATAGAAATTTTGAATTTATATCTGTTGCTAACTTATTTATAATAAGTAAAGTATTTAAGATATATAAAACGGTTATTTTTACAAAACATTCTCAGTTGATAATTGGCGGTTGGGATCAAATTTTGTTTTGGTTTTTAGCTATATTTAATAAAAAAGAAAAAAATTCAGTTATTGTTGAATCAAGTATACATGAAAGTCAAGTCAATGGGATTAAAGGGCTCTTGAAGACTCTCTTTCTTTCAAGAATATCACGAGCTTATGTTTCTGGTAAATCGAATGCAGATTTAGTTGAATGTCTTAACTTCAAAGGTAAAGTTGTCATAACAAGAGGGGTCGGTATTTTTCGTATTGTGCAACAACCCTCGTTTACACCCAGTACAAAAGTAACTAATTTCTTATATGTTGGACGTTTGTCTTCTGAAAAGAATTTAGTTCATTTAATTGAAGTATTCAATGATTTTCCTAAGTTAAATTTAAATATTGTTGGATATGGACCACTTGAAAACCATTTAAAGTCAATTTCAGGAATGAACATACGTTTCTACGGCGCTATTCCAAATATAGAATTGAGTAAGGTTTATAATGATAACGATGTGTTAATTCTTCCTTCGTTGGCTGAGCCATGGGGATTAGTGGTTGAAGAGGCATTAAACAATGGATTACCTGTAATTGTAAGTAATCGAGTTGGATGTGCCGAGGAAATTGTAAATGAATCGAATGGGATAATTTTCGATGTTAATAAATTGGAAGACTTGAAAATCGCAATTCAAAATATGATTGATATCAGTTATTATAACTCTCTAAAAAGAAATATCTCCAATCTGGATTTTGACAATACGGCTAAGCAACAGGTTAATTGTTATATAAACTCTTTATGAAAATAATCCTTCAAATAAATACTATTGTTAATTCTGGTTCGACTGGTCGAATTGCCGAAGGAATAGGACAAGAGGCAATCGCAAATGGTTGGGAAAGTTATATTGCTTTTGGACGAAATGAACAGCCAAGCCAGTCGAAATTAATAAAAATTGGAACCGACTTTGATATAAAGTTACACTGGCTGAAAACGAGAATATTTGATAGACATGGTTTTGGTTCTAAAACTGCAACAATAAATTTTATTGAAAGAATAAAGGAACTAAAACCAGATATAATCCATCTTCACAATATTCATGGTTATTATCTTAATATTGAGATTTTATTCAATTATTTAGCTATAGCAAACATTCCTGTTGTATGGACATTGCATGATTGTTGGTCTTATACAGGGCATTGTTCTTATTTTGATTTCGTTAGTTGTGATAAATGGAAGGTTGAATGCTATTCTTGTCCTCAAAAAAAGGAATATCCCACCAGTTGGTTGTTGGACAATTCAAAGCAAAACTTTTATGATAAGAAAAAATCATTTAACTCTGTAATGAACCTTACTATTGTGCCAGTATCAAATTGGTTAAGTAATTTATTGTTGAGTTCTTTCTTTAAGAATAAAAATAGTAATTTAATATATAATGGCATTGACTTAAGCGTTTTTTCGCCAAGAATTGACTCGAGTCCAATTCGAAATAAGTTTAGTATTGGAAATCGTTTTATGTTGCTAGGTGCAGCTTCATTATGGGAAAGAAGAAAGAATTTAGACGATTTTATTGAGTTAAGTAGGTTGATTAATAAAGACACAGTAATAGTGTTGGTTGGATTGACAGATGGACAGCAAAGAGGGCTACCATCAAATATAATATGTATCTCTCGGACTGAAAATCTTGCTATGTTGGCAGATTTATATTCTGCGGCTGATATAGTTTTGAATTTGTCTGATGAAGAAACATTTGGATTAACAACTGTTGAGGGATTTGCATGTGGAACACCAGGTATTGTTTATAATTGTACGGCAAGTCCAGAATTAGTAACTTCAGATACTGGAATAATTGTCGAAAAAGGTGATATGCATGGATTATTTAATGCTATTTCGGAAATTGAAACAAAGGGTAAGACATTTTATTCTAAAGCATGTAGAGATCGTGCGATGAAGTATTTTAATAAAAAAGACAAGTATAAGGAATATATTCAACTTTATGAAAGTTTGTTGTCTCCTATAAAATGAATATTATCCGTGAACATACAAAATGAAAATATCAATTATTACAGTTACATATAATAGTGTGTCAACTTTTAGAGATTCTATAGAATCTGTTCTAAATCAAAGCTATTCTGATATAGAATATATTGTTGTAGATGGTCTATCTAAAGATAATACAGTTGATATCATCAAAGAGTATGAACCTAAGTTTAATGGGCGGCTGCGTTGGATTAGTGAAAAAGATAAAGGCATGTATGATGCTATGAATAAAGGTATCAGAATGGCCACTGGTGATGTTGTTGGTATTCTTAACTCGGATGACTTCTATCATAGGGATGATGTGATTTCAGAAATAGCAAAGGGATTTATTGATAAAAATGTACAGGCTACTTTTGCAGATGTACGTTTTGTGCATCCTGCTAATCTGGATAAAACGGTACGCTATTATTCATCAAAGAACTTTTCCCCTAATCGCTTTCGTTTTGGCTTTATGCCTGCACATCCAAGTTTCTTTACATACAAGAAGAATTTTGAGACCTATGGCTATTACCAAACGAATTATAAGATAGCTGCTGATTACGAGCTATTGATGCGCTTTTTATATACACATCAATTAAGATATAAGTATTTACCGCTTGATGTCATGAAAATGCGAACCGGAGGGATGAGTACAGCTTCCTGGAAAAGTAATGTCATCCTAAACAAAGAAATTGTACGGGCATGTAAAGAAAATGGTATTTATACCAATCTATTTATTTTATCGTTAAAGTACTTTGTGAAGGTTTTTGAGCTAATATTCACGAAGCAGTAAACAGCCTATTAGTTATCAGTAAAATAGTTATCAGTAAATAGTCCTGATAAATCGGGATGTCGCAAGTTTCAAAAATAATTATCATTGAAAGGCAATATAAAGAAAGTATTTAGATGAACATACTTATCACCGGCATACACGGCTTTGTAGGTACTAACTTAGTGCATGCACTAGAGGATCACCATACGATTTATGGGTTAGATATTGTAGTACCCCACAAAGAAGGTGTTGTAAAGACTTATACCTGGGCAGAGTTGGATACTGTTCCTCTTGTAGATGTAGTGATACACTTGGCAGGTAAAGCGCATGATACCAAAAATCAAACCAATGCGCAGGTGTATTTTGATATTAATACCGGTTTAACGCAAAAGATATATGATTGGTTTCTTAGTTCAGAAGCTAAAAAGTTTATCTTTTTTAGTTCGGTAAAAGCTGCTGCCGATAAGGTAGTGGAGGAGATACTCACCGAAGAGATAGTTCCAAGTCCGAAGGGACCTTATGGTGAGAGTAAGATTAAGGCGGAAAACTACATATTGAGTAGACCCCCGACCCCTAAAGGGGAGGAAGAAAAGAAACTAAAGATGACTTACATATTAAGACCATGTATGATTCATGGGCCGGGGAATAAGGGGAATTTGAATTTGTTGTATAAAGTGGTGAAGAAAGGGATTCCTTATCCTTTGGGGGCGTTTGAAAACAGACGGTCGTTTTGCTCTATCGATAATCTGAGTTTTGTGATTTCGGGAGTGATAGAGAAAGAAGTTGCCAGTGGTATTTACAATGTGGGAGATGATGAGAGTTTATCTACCAATGAATTGATTACACTTATGGCTGCTACTATGGGTAAATCTGCCAGCATATGGAAGTGGAACAAAGCGTTGGTGCAATTAGCAGCAAAAGTGGGTACGGTACTTCATTTACCACTTAATACCGAACGGCTACAGAAATTGACTGAGAACTATGTAGTTTCTAATGCTAAGATTAAACAGGCATTGGGAGTGGATAAGATGCCGGTCTCGGCAAAAGAAGGACTTCTGAAAACCCTGAGAAGTTTGTAGATTCAATTAAAATATAGATAGTAAGAATTAATTATGAAAAAAGTAGCATTAATTACCGGAGTAACCGGACAGGATGGCGCGTATTTAGCCGAATTATTATTAAAGAAAGGATATATTGTACACGGATTGAAACGTCGCTCTTCGATGTTTAATACCGAACGTATTGACCATTTATATCAGGATCCGCACGTTGATAATCGTAATTTCGTATTGCATTATGGTGATATGACAGACTCGATGAATCTTACCCGTATTATTAAGGAAACCCAGCCGGATGAAATTTATAATCTGGCAGCCATGAGCCATGTAAAGGTAAGTTTTGATACCCCTGAATATACTGCTAATGCTGACGGTATTGGTACATTGCGTTTGTTAGAAGCGATTCGTTTACTTGGTCTAACTGAGAAAACCCGCGTTTATCAGGCTTCTACCTCTGAGCTTTACGGTTTGGTACAAGAAGTTCCACAAAAGGAAACAACTCCATTTTACCCACGTTCGCCTTATGCTGTGGCCAAAATGTATGCTTACTGGATTACTGTAAATTATCGCGAAGCATATAAAATGCATGCAAGTAATGGTATTTTATTTAATCACGAATCACCTTTACGTGGTGAGACCTTTGTAACACGTAAAATTACCCGTGCAGCGGCTCGTATTGCTATGGGTA
>Ga0302170_10000389_pt1 | contig 17656 bp, 15 predicted proteins | sample I_Fen_N2_1_FD_193492 | JGI IMG/M metagenome (GOLD analysis project Ga0302170, IMG submission 193492) | Peat permafrost microbial communities from Stordalen Mire near Abisko, Sweden - I_Fen_N2_1 | ecosystem: Environmental > Terrestrial > Soil > Wetlands > Permafrost | place: Sweden: Abisko...
TGAGATGAGAGTATATGTGGAAATATCCAAATGATCGGTCTGAAAAACCATTTCACATTTTTCTGCCCTTTAAAAGGTTTCATAAAACCAGGGCGGAAATTATATTCGCCTTTGAATGGCAATTGCATTAAAGCATTTTCTGTTTTTCCTTTTACCCTTGCCCACATCAGTTTGCCTTCTTCGGTGCTATCGGTAAGGGAGCCCGAAACAAAATTAAATACCATACCGGGATTCAATGTTACCAATGTTTTGGCAACGTGCAACGTAATATCGTACGTAATGTGGGTATATTCCAGTTCTTTTAGCCCGACTGAACTAATGCCGGCACAATAAAAACAAGCATCGTACCCTTTTAAGGCGGTGCTGTGTTTTTCAATATTCATAAAATCAGAAATAAGCAACTCTTTCAACTTCGAGTTTTTAACTCCACAAGGTTTTCTAGAAATGCTAAACACTTGTGACACTTCGCTGTTTTGCAGACATTCCAATAGAACGCCCTCGCCAACCATTCCTGTTGTTCCTGTTATGATTACTTTCATTTTCTCATTTCTATTACGTTGCTTCTCGCATTCCTAATGTTATTAATTACTTTACATCATCCATCTGGCCGCAGAATAATTCATTAACCATAATGGTATCCAAATATTCATAAAGCCCGCTAATAAAGCCATCCTTAAAGGTTATAAGTAGCATCACATGGTTTTCGTAAATACGACCGTCCTTTCGAGTTCCTCGAATATGAACATAAAGTGCTGCCCGCTCTTCGTCTGCCGTGACAGATTGAAGCGTCATTTTCATTCCCTCAGGGAATCGTTCTGCTACGATGCCCCATAATTTTGCCTGGTTTTCTGGTGATTGGTAACCTCCAAACGGCCAGGATTTCTCACCACTCAGCCAATAAACACAATAAGGCGTTTTTAATTTGTTCATTTCAGCGAAGTTTCCGTTCACCATTGCATTGAAATATTTTTCTGCTGTTTCTTTATTTTCCATTGTATAAAAATTTTATGCTGCAAAGATGAGCATAAAATTTTCAAGTAGCTTTGTTGATAAGTCCAAATTTATTTTGTTGAAAAGTCCAAGTGCCAGATTGGGTTTGTTTGTAATCCATTTAATTAAAAGACTGCCTGAATTTAGAAGGTGAAAGATTTGTTTTTGTTTTGAACAACTTACTAAACGATTGCGAGTGTTCAAAGCCTAATTCATAAGCAATTTCGCTAACCGATAAATCGGTAGTAGAGAGTCTTTCTTTTGCCTTTTCAATTAATTTATCGTGGATGTGTTGTTGCGTACTTTGTCCTGTCAACACCTTGAGCAAGTCACTTAAATAATTAGGCGATACGTTTAATTGGTCTGCTATATACTGAACAGACGGCAATCCTTTATCGACCAGATCATCACTGTTGAAATAATTAGTAAGAATTTCTTCCAGTCGGGTGAGTACCTTATGATTGGTTATTTTGCGGGTAATAAACTGACGATGATAAAATCGGTCGGACTGAACAAGTAATAATTCCAATTGAGCAATAATGATACCCTGACTAAATTTATCAATATTGGAGTTATACTCTTGTTGAATACTTTGCATAATGCCAATAATGGCTGTTTCTTCTTTATCCGACAGAAACAATGCTTCGTGGACAGAATAATCAAAGTATTCGTATTGCTTGATGGTTTTTGCCAAAGCTGTATTCCATAAGAAATCAGGATGGATAAGTAATAACCATCCTGTACGTCTTATTGGCACATCTTTTTCTATTTCAATACCAAAAACCTGACCCGGAGACATAAAAAACATGACTCCTTCGTCAAAATCATATCGCTGCTGTCCATATTTGAATTTAGCTTTGCAATTCCTTTTCAACGAAATGGAATAAAAATCAAATACCAGACTTATCGGTTCATTGCCCGATTGATGTTGCACCGATTCAAGATTTATAACACTAATCAGCGGATGCTCCGGCTTAGGAAGTCCCAAAGCCTGATGATATTCACTGATCGATTTAATTCTGATTGGTTTGGTAGTTGTCATATTGTAAAGTTGTTTATTCTTATAGAGACTGTCCGCCCGAAACTTCTATGCGTTGTCCGTTTATCCAACGGGCATCTTCGGTACATAGAAATGCAACCACGCCTCCAATATCATCGGGTAACCCAACGCGACCTAATGCCGTTAAACTTGCAATGTGTGCATTGATTTCTTTATTGTCGCGGGTACGACCACCGCCAAAATCAGTTTCAATGGCACCCGGTGCAATCACATTAACACGAATTCTTCTGGCACCCAGTTCTTTTGCTAAGTAAGTGGTAAGGGTTTCAACTGCCGCTTTCATTGAACCATACACAGAAGAACCGGGTATAGTGATGCGTGTAAGTCCTGATGAAATATTGACAATTCCGCCACCATCATTCATAAATGGCAATGCTTTTTGTGTAAGGAAAAATACACCCTTGTAGTGAATGTTGAATATGGCATCCAGTTGTTCTTCGGTAGTGTCTGTTGCTAATGCATATAAACCTGTTCCGGCATTGTTGATCAGAAAATCAAAGTTCGGACTTCCTGTTTGTACCTGCAAGTGTTCTGCCACTTGTTGAATGAAATTATCGAACAAGTTGATATTACTTGTATCTAACTGAAAGGCATAAGCTTTTTGTCCGAGTGATTGAATTTCTGCAACGACCTTATCCGCCGCTTCTTTATTGCTGTTGTAAGTCAATACCACGTCAATTCCTTTCTTAGCAAGAGCCAACGCCATGTTTTTCCCTAATCCACGGCTACCGCCCGTAACTACTGCAATTTTATTTTTTGTACTCATTTTAAATTTTAATTATGTTTGTTTTAGAATGATTGTGTTTGTGATAATGCCTGAGAGCTAATTCTTACCAGGGTATTTCCTCTTCTCTGAAAAATCCCCCTGTTGGTCCGTCAATGCCTAAGGTTGCATATCTCACAATGAATTTTGCTCCCTGCTCTACTGTTTGCGTTCCTCTATGTTGGTTAAGGTCGGTTGCTGTATAGCCGGGTGAAACACTGTTGATTTTAAAGTTTGCATCCCTTAATTCGTTTGCCAACATCACGGTAAAAGCGTTCAGTGCAGTTTTAGAAGTACTGTAAGTATTGAAAATCTTATAATTTGGATTTAATGTGTTGCTATGAACCGACAGAGAACCCAATTCACTTGAGACGTTTACAATGACAGGTTCGGTTGATTTCTTTAAAAGTCCGAGAAATTGTTGTGTTGTTTGAACGACGCCAAAGAAATTAGTTTCGAACACTTTTCGGAGATTCTCCATCTTGCCTGTTGAAAAGTTTTGATCTGCTCCTCCGCTAATAGCTGCATTATTTATCAAAACATCCAATACTTCAATTTTGGTTTCCAGCTCTTGTTTTGCTCGTATTATGGAATTGATATCTGTTACATCTATTTCAATCAATTCTACAGTTGAAATTCCTGCATCTTTCAACTTATTTATAGCATCTAATCCTCTCGTCTTGTCTCTGCTACCCAAATAAACAAAATAACCCAGTTGGGCCAGTTGTTTTGCTGTTTCAAAGCCAATTCCTTTGTTGGCTCCTGTTATCAATACTGTTTTCATTTTTCTTCTTTTAAATTTTTAAGTTACAGTTGATTATAAATGACCGCAAATTCTTTTGCATACTCCGCCAGTTTAACTTTGCCAAGGGTTGGTCTGTTACGATAATAATCTTCATACAAATCTCCGTTATTCATACCTGCATTCATCTCCACCATGCCTGCAGCAACTTTTGGGTTCATTCCTGAGGCTATCATACCATTGAGCAGTTGTTCATCCGGAATAATCAACCATTTCAAATCAGGTTTTCCGATAGCTGTACCTAACAGGCTTGCCAGTTCGTTACAACTTATTTCATCACTTGCCACATACCGTATTTTTCGGCCTTCAAACGGTGTTACGAGTTCTTCGGCAACCGCTGCCGCAATGTCCAATGGAGAAACCCAGGGTTTTTTGCTGTCACCACCATAGTTTGTTGCTATAACACCTTGTGTTTTTATCGTGTTTATAAAGCCAAGTAAATTGTAGTAAAAACCTACGGGACGCATAAATGTAATGGACACGTCCGACGGCAATGTTTGCAGAATGTTTTCTACATTATAATGAAAAGCCAGAAGTCCATTGCCTTTATCGGTATGCGCACCAATGCTACTAAGATGCACCACACGCTTTACGCCCGACTGTTCAATGGCTTGTTTGTAATTATTGCCAATCTTGTTAATAGCAGCTATAATATCAAGATTATGGTCAAAGAACCCACGAGGGCCCATTGTTTCCATAACATAAACTGCATCTGCACCTTTGAAACTAGCTGTTAGAAAATCTGCGTCTTCCATTGTTCCGATAGCAGCCGATGCGCCCAATGCTTCTATTTCTTTTTGTCGTTCTGGATTACTGCTGATAACCGTAATCTGATGTCCTTTTTGTACTAACTCTTGAGTCAGTGGCTTGCTTATGTTCCCTAAGGAACCAGTTATTGTAATTTTCATTTTTCCGTTTTTTTATTGTTAGTAATTTTGATGATGCAAAATTACACGGTGACTGAGAAATAAACGTTTCCAAATCTACTATTGTTGTAGCCAAAAAGAATGAAGGTTGGAAAAAGGATATTAATGAGTATGTTTGAAAATTTTCACTCTGGAGAAATCGGCTGAATTGAAGCGATTCACACACAGCACAAAAAACACAGCACACAGCACACCGATAAACAGGAAACTCAATAAAGGCGTAATAATAAATCCATTGATATCAAAAGCCACCCCTGCTTTAACCAATCCTGACACCGGTGTTCCTTCCATGTGTAAAGTGATAAACCTGAAAGCGGCTGTCGTGTAAGTCAACGGATTCAGGTATACAAGCGGAAGTAATATCTTTGGTAATGCCATGGTGGGTATATAAGCTCCCGAAAGAAAAGTCAACGGAAACGAAACAATGGCAATAAGCAATTGAAAATTACTGGATTCTTTCGATAATGTAGCCAAGTAAAGACCCAGCGTACTGAATGTCAATCCAACTAAAAACATAAGTCCAACCATGGCTATAGCTGACAGAAAGCTTAGTGTGAGTCCCATAAACATGCCGATAATAACAATGATTAAACCTTGTATGACAGACACCACCATGGCAGAAAGTACGTGTCCGATGGCAATTTGCCAACGGGTAATGGGTGCAACCAGAATTTCTTTCATTACCCCCGAGGTAATATCTTCCAGTATGTTCATCGAATTACTGAGTGCCGATTGAAAAACCGTCATGATGATAATGCCCGAAATCAGATAATTCATCGGATGATCCATGCCCGGAGCTGCCGATTTCATTATAAACGAAAAAATAAACAGAAATAACCCGGACATAAACAGATTCATAAACAACTTCATTTTGTCTCTTTGCAGTTTCAGCAGGTTTCTGAGTAATATTGCTTTAATAGGTCGTATCATTCTCTTATCTCCTTTCCGGTTATGGCAATAAACACATCGTTCAGGGTGCCTTTATTAATTTCTATATCTTCTATTGATTCTCTGAAAGTGCTGGTAATGTCCAACACATCCGCAGTGCTGGTAGCATAAATAGTCACTTGATCGTTATCCATGCTATGTTTAATGGAACGTTCCGTCAGATATGTTTTCAGGCTGTCGGTATCATTTGTTTTCAGTTTCATGGTGGTGCTGGTATATTTTTTCTTCAGGTTGGCGGGTGTATCGTGTGCCACAATTTTCCCTCCATCAATAATGGCTACCTGATTGCATATTTCGGCTTCATCCATGTAGTGGGTGGTCAGAAAAATGGTAATATTTTTTTGTTTCTGGAGTTTATGGATATAATCCCACACACTTGCACGTGTTTGCGGATCCAACCCAGTGGTGGGTTCATCCAGAAAAAGCACTTTCGGGAAATGCACCAGTCCACGGGCTATCTCGGCTCTTCTTTTCATCCCACCCGAAAGACTATCGACAGGTGATTTCTTTCTGCTTTTTATATCCACCAGGTCGAGCACAAAGTCAATCCGCTCTTTCATCTCCGATTTAGGCACTTTGTAGAAATCGCAATGCAGTTTCAGATTTTCTTCCACCGTGAGTTTTCCGTCCATGGTTGAATCCTGAAAAACAATACCGATATCGTTCCTCACCAAGTCCTTTTGTTTGGAAACATCATTTCCGTTTATTTTCAACATCCCTTCCGTCTTTTCTTGTATGGTGCAAAGGGTGTTGATAGTTGTGCTTTTACCTGCCCCGTTGGGACCCAGGAAGGCAAAAATAGTTCCCTGTTCCACATCGAACGAGATATTATCCACGGCAGTAAAATCTCCGAATTTTTTGCTGAAGTTCCTCACTTCAATACTGTTTGTTTTCACTTCATAATTCCTTTCTTTTTTATACATTAGTCAAAATAATTAATACCTTTTGTTTTTTCAATCTCCAACCTGAATGGCCGATTCATGACAATTCTTTTCACACAATCTGCACGATATACATGCATTGATATTTTGCACATACGCTTTCCTTTTTCCTTTGAAGAGGACTTTTACTCTTCCCTTAAAAGGTAATTCGGCGATTTCAGCATCGGATAAATCCCGTAATGAAATGACTTTATTCGGACAAATATCCACACACTTACCGCAACCATCGCAGGATGATGTGTTAATGAAGATTTCTCCGGCAAAAGCTATTCGGTTGAGTTTTGGCTCAAAACTTTTCATGATAATATTATTCATGTTTAACGGTGTGTCCAAAACGTTGTTTCCATTCGTTTTTCAATTCATCTCTCATTTTTTCTCTTTCTTGGGGATCCATTTGCATCCATTTTTCCCTTAAATCTCTTTCCATGTGGTGGTGGCGGTGATATTGGTGACCATGGTCGTGCAATCCTTTGAATCCTCCAAAAAGTATTTTGGATAATACCAGTATTCCCATAGCTTGCCAGAATGTTATAATGTGTATACCGGTTATCGCCGTTGGAAGGACGGCGTTCCATAAGAGCATTACCGCTCCGCTGAAAATAAAGATACCTGTCACTATTATCGGTATGAAAAATACCTTTTTACCTCTAAAACCAGTTCTCTGTTTATGCTCAAAATTCATTTTTGTTCTCATTTTCGTTACTTATTTAGTTAGTAATTCGTCATATATATCTTGCAGTTGCTCTCTCAATCGCTTAACTGCATATCTTTTTCTTGAAATAATCGTTTTTATGCTCTCACCCGTTTTGTCGGCAATTTGCTGTAAAGTCAGATCTTCCATTTCATTCCATACAAATACCTGACGTTGTTTTTCGGGTAATTCATTTAGTGCCTTAAAAAAGAGTTCCCGAAGTAAAGCTGTATCAAGTTCCGTTTCTTCATTCAATGCAGCCGCGAGAATGACTTCAGGAAATACCAGTTGTCCATCTTCATCTTCGTAAGCAAAATCTTCCAACGACAACGTTTTATGTTTTTTGTTTCTATCAATTATTTTGTTTTTGCTTACCCGATATAACCATCCGCTCATTTGGTCAATTGGCTCGGTGTCGATAATACAACTTAGCTGATACCAAACATCTTGCAAAATATCCTCTGCATCCTCATCCGTTTTTACGCGACTCCGTATAAATTGCTGCAGCCGCTTACCATAATTTTGTATGGCCAACAAGATAGATTGATGGGCAGTACTGTCAGGAGTGGGGTTTACTTGTTCCATATTTAAGTAGACGACTGGTAAAAAATAATACTTCAAACATAGAATGTTTTTTATTAATGAATCTACGTGTCAGCTTTAAGATTTTAGTCTAAGCATTTTGGATAGGGATGCTATTTGAGAGTGTGACGAGGGGGAGTGTGACGAATAATACGAATTGTTATTTATTTGTGGGTGTCACAGATAGCTATTTTTATTGAGTTGGTTTATATTTTAGGCTGATAATAAACTAATAGTATATTATTGGCACAAATTACGAACTGATGTTTGTTTTAATAAAATCTATTTTCTATTTTTGTAGTTCAATCTAAAGACCCATTATATACCATGAGTATAGAACAAGGAAACAAATTAAACCAACTATTACAAAATTGGCAACCTGGTGGACTTTTCTTCTCCAGTTGGTTGAATAAAAACGGGTACTCTAACCAGTTAATACATAAGTATCGCCAATCCGGATGGTTTTCAACGCTATCTAAAGGGGTTTTATACCGAACAGGTGATAAACTTTCAGCTTATGCTGCATTGTCCGGATTAAAAGTTCAATTGAATAAAAGCTTTTATGTTGGTGCTCATTCTGCCTTAGAACTATTTGGATTCAACCATTACGTTCCTATGGGGAAACCAATTTTAATGGTTGGACATTCAAAAGAAGACAAAGTTCCCAAGTGGATGGCAGAAACAGATTTTGAATTTGAAATAAAATTCTTTATAACTGAAACATTTTCCGACCCTCAATTAACGGCAATAAAGAAAGACAACTTTGAGTTGCTAACTTCAGTTCCGGAACAAGCTTTTCTTGAATGCTTGTTATTGGCACCTAACCAATATAATTATATGGATCTCTTTTATATAATGGAACAGCTCACTGCGTTAAGGCCAGAAGTGGTTCAGTTTTTATTAGAGAATACAGATAACTTCAAGATAAAACGATTATTCCTATATATGGCAGAGAAAGCCGGCCATGCATGGTTTGGCAAGTTAGATAGAAGTAAAATACAGTTAGGTGTCGGGAAACGACAGTTGACAGACAAAGGTGTTTACGTGGCAGAGTATATGATAACCATACCAAGAGAATTGTACGAATATGAATGAAACATATAAAAAGCAGGTGGCACTATTAATCCGGATTATGCCATTGGTTTATAAAATTAAAGATTTTGCAGTACATGGTGGTACGGCTATCAATTTGTTTGTAAAGGACATGCCCCGCTATTCTGTGGATATTGATTTGACTTATCTTCCAGTTAAAAAAAGAGAGGAGAGTATAAAAGAAATCAATAATCATCTGAATTCATTAAAACAGCAGATTGAAAAGGCTATTCCCGGAATTCGCGTTATCCCCAAACCAGCTGTATTGAAATTACAATGTACTTTTGGCGGAGCAACTGTGAAAATTGAGGTTAATGGTATCAAACGGGGTATCATTGGAGACGTCGAAGAAAAGGAACTTTGCGAGAAAGCTCAGAAGGAATTTAAAATGAGTTGCGTAGCCAGAATAGTTCCTTTCTCGTTGCTATATGGTGGTAAAATCGCAGCAGCTTTAGGCCGTCAGCACCCACGTGATCTTTTTGATTATAAGTACATGGAAATTGAATCATTTGCGGATGTAAAGAATGGTGTGATTTTCTATCTGTTGGGAAGCGATAAGCCTCTAATTGAGTCTTTACTGCCGAATCCTATAGATCAGAAACAAGCCCTTGAAAATCAGTTTAAAGGAATGTCTGATGTACCATTCGAATATACAGATTTCGAAACAACCCGGAAGAATTTAATAGAAAATGTCAATCAAAACCTCACCGATACTGATAAGGAATTTCTGCTCTCTTTCGAAAATGGAAGTCCTGAATGGATTAAATGTTGTGCCGGTGATTTAAGCGGTTATCCTTCCATCCAATGGAAGTTGAAAAATGTTCTAACACTTAAGGAAACAAATTCTTCTAAATTTAATGAAGGGGTTGAGAAACTGAGGAAATTTCTTTTTGGAGACAAATAAAGTAAAAAGTCAGACAATTGATTTTAGATCATTGTCTGGATTTTTAAATTATCCCATTGACTTTTTTGACATCATCTGGTTTATGTTTCCAAACTTTTCTTTCAACATTTTCATTTTATCACTTACTTTCAAATAAAGAATTCTTGGTATAATGGTTTTGCATAAAGCCTTTATTTACTAGGATTTAAATTCAATTAGATAGTGACTAAGTGCTGAAAAGTTCTTGGATACCAACTTTATTGATAATTGTTGTCTCAATCGAAACTTTATAGTTAATTTAGCATTGCATTAGAATATCTATTTAATATGATTTTAAAGAAAAATTAATTCTTATGGAGACTTATCAGTTAAAAGAAAAAATAAAACATTTTATTCAAAATTACACTACTAATGGCTTTAATAGACAAAAAGACACAAAAGCGATAGAAGCAGATTTATTATGGGATGCTTCTCGATTTTGGGCGTATATCATTCATAAAGCTTCTCCAATTCGGGAGAAAATGACTTATCCTGAATTTATTGAATACAAATTACAATATGAAGTCCAGAATAATATTATTATAAATAGTGATGATTTATTTCAACGTTTCTGGTTAAGAAATGTATTAGGTTTTGTTGAAATACCTGGAGGAATAAGCTATTTATTTCATACGTTTGAAAAAATGTTAGAGATTAAGGCTGAATTTAAGTTTATTGACTATTTATTTTTTCAGTTGCCTGAAAATGATAAGAAGATTGATAAAAATCAAGTAGAGCAGATATTAGAAAACTATAATAAAACTAATAACACCAACATACCAATCGATAATATTTGGAAATCAAATAAGTTCGATATTAAGAATGATATAATAAACCTAAATAATTTCGAACATTATTATTCTCCATTTTTGACTTATTGGGATGATTTTCAATTTCTTGTTAATTTAAAAAGAAAGTATAATGAAGGGGATAAAGGACTTGAAATATTAAAACAAGATTTTGATTCTATACATAATAACTTCTCTCAATTATATGTTATACCTTCTGTAGGTACCTTTGTAAAGCAAAAACTTATCAGATCAATATCAGATGATTTATATTGCCTAGATTTTCACAATGCAGATATTGATTATCACTGTCTATTTGATAAAATTGCCGGATACTACTGGGAATTATTATTAAATGACTCTTCATTTAAATCGGACCAAGAAAGAATTTTATGTTATCTGCCTAAAATGCTTTACTGGGAACAATATCCAAATGCTCTATATTATTGCTCAGATAATGCAAAAATGCGCTTTTTAGATGGGGCTTTTTCTTTAATAGAAAATGAAAAAGATTTAGAAGGAGTCGAAGATGAAATAAAAAAGGTGCAATTAGATTCTTATCATATTCACGGAATTTATGAGATTACAATAGAAAATTTTATCAATAACAAAAAACTAAATAATACTGATTTATTTGAACTGTATGAATCATTATCAAATATAGAGCATAATGCTAATATAACTTTTTTACATGAGCAGCGTTCCAGAAGCTGGATATTGTATTTGCTATGGATTATCATTAAAAATGATTTTGAAGTTGAGGCTGTAGAAGAAAGCACAGAAGAAGAACCAATAATTTTTCATTATAAACGAATAGATATTCTCTTAAAAATATCAAAAGAAAGACCGACCCTCTTAGGAATGATTGTAAATGATATCATTCATCATAGAAGAGATATTATTCCTTATCTGTTGACAAATGTCGATTTTATACCATTATCTTTTCAAATAATAGATCAATTCAAGTTCTTGGAAGAAGAACAAGAAGCTTTATCCAATAAATTATGGACAAAATGTTTACAACTGGCGTTACGAACGATTTGTGAACAAAATATGAAAGATCTATCTTCGAAGCTAATCTTCCAGATTTTTAGACAGATCAATATCCATAAATATGAAATAAACAATAGTCAGAGAGTTGTAGTTCAAAAAACAAACTCTATTAATAGAGAAAGGCTTTTGTTGGACTTAATAGAGAAAATTTCAAATAATAATCATTTTCTTTATGCGAAGACTTCAGACAATTTCCTATTGCCTAATATATTCAATGAGTTAGCTGAACATTTCATTTCGTTACAAGAAGATCATATTTATAATAACGGTGTTATAAAACTTCCTTTAATAAAATTAGATGGCTTATCATGGCTAATGAGATGTTCTACTTATTGGAGGTACAAAAATCAACTTTCTGATTCGAATTTTAATATTCAATCAATAACTCAAAATTTTTATGATATTTATATCAATACGATCGAAATAAATGAAATTGATAAATATGATTTTATTAATAAAAAACAAGAAAAAACTATCCCTATTTGGGCAGAGAAAAGTGACAGAATAAAAGTGATAGATTGGTTATATCCTATCTGGTTTATTTATAAGCATAAAAGTCGCCTGTTGAATAAATTTTTAGAGCCTGAGTTTCTCTTTGAGGATACTGATAATTTTTTTAATAACAAAAATAATTTCATAGGAAAAAAGCTTAGAAGCCATATTGGAATTTTATTGCAAATACATAGAGAACTTATATTACCCACAATCCCTTATGGACTTAAACGAGAAACTCTTAATACTATCAAGAAACGTATAGAAGAAAAGATATTAAATCTTCTTGAGGATAATTCTCAGAACGATCCTAAAGACGGGAAAATAGACATATTTGATTTTCAGCAAGAATGGGGATTCCAATCATCTGTTGAAGAAGCACTACTTCCGCAAATAGCCCAGTCCATTAATTATTTTAACGATAAAGAGTCTTTAATCGATATAATCATTAGAACTAATGATATTATAAAAATTCTTACTTGTGCAGAAAAAATAACCTCTGAGAGTATTAAACGAACTTTAATTGACAAAATAAAACAATCGGATATAAAATCAAATTTGCAAAGTTTTCATTGGATTCCTGAAATACAAACTACATTGTCAAAACTGTCCCAATATCCTGAACTTATTTCACAAATTGAGAATGCAGTAAGTTTTTGGGAAAATGAAGTTATGTCTACAAAATTTAAAAAAAATGAATATACTAAAGTTTTGTATAGAACCCGATTACTGCTTGCCTATTTTAAAGAAGATGAAATCGAATTGAATAACATACAAATACCTACAAACGGTGGGGCTAATGTTATAGGTGAAATTTCAGATTGGGAATTAAAAGATTTTTACCGAGCTTTGATTAAACTGAAAGATTCACCAACAATTTCATATGGAATTTTTAATGATTTGACAAAAAGGCATTCTAAATATGTAAATATTGCTCTAAATAGAATGGCAGCCAAAATTAGCATGGCTGAAAAAGATAAAAATATTGATTATTATAATGAGGCCTTGGAGGAGTGGGAAGAATATAAGAATTTAGCCGAGAATGAAATAGATGAAAATGAATTAGGATCAACATTTATTGCAAATAAAATGCTGATATATTTCAATACAAAACAGTATGATATACTAAGCAGGATGTATTCCAATATAGACATGTCATATCAAATGGATCCTAAAATATTGAAAATCAATATTGATACACTTAAAATTCAAGGAAAATTAGTTGAAGCTTCACTTTTACAAGAAGAAGCCAAAACATATCACAAACTAACTTTCAGTGAAGACTTAGATGAAGTAAATAAAATAAAGAAATCAATAAATGATGATGATGTAATTGAAGAACTAAAATCATATTATGATAAAATTTACAGCAATAAGCCAGAAAAACTAATTAAAATATTTCCAGAAAAAATAAATGGAAAATCTTTTGTAAATGAATTTATTACTAAAGAGTTTATTTTAGCAGCGAGTCGGATGTTAGACAAAGTAATGTCTATTTCAGAAATACAAGGGGAAAATAAATTTAATGATATTATTGAATTGGCATTAGATTCTAGGATTACACCATGGGGCTGGTCAGTTGGAGGGCAATCCAGAGGGGGATTTTCTAACCCAAAAGATAAATCAACGCCCAAAGAACCTGGAGAACGAGATTTACCAATTATGGATACTAATAAGATACCATTTTGTATTTGTGAAGCATTTATATATAGGGATAAATCAAGAGCAATTGATCACATTCAAAAAATATTTAACTATTACCATCAGCACAAAAATTTAATAATTCTTGTTTATAATCTTATCCATAAGGATTTTGAAAATAACTGGAACGAATATAAAGCACGTATTGTTCCGGTATCTATCTTTCCATCAGGATATGAATTTAATTCAATTTTAGAAGTAACAGGTAGTTTTGACTATGATAATTCAGCTATAAAGATTGCCCAGTCTAATCATGCAAATGGAATTGTTATACATCATATATTTGTAAATATTGATTACAGAAATATCACGTAATATTTTTTATTCTGTATCATTGTTTAATTCATCTTCGTTAAATAAAGATTTCTTTAAAGTATTATAAAATGAAGATTGTGAGCTTTTTGAAAAAACATATTGACTTTTTTGATCTATAATGTAGTCGGAGAATGAAAGATATTTCTGTTCAAAAGATGTTTTTCTCTTGATAAAAGCATAGTAATTTGACATTTCAGTCTCAAGTTTCAATCTTTTGGATGCTAAGCTATCTTCTAGCAATATTAGTGTATCCATATCAATAACGATAAGTGGATATATCCTAATTCTACTGTCGATAGATTCTTTTACTAGTTCATCATTAAACCATTGATTAAGTACATAATTAAATCCTAAGGTTGAATAAATGGGTTTTGCCAAGACAAGGATCGGAAATATCTGTAAATTCTTTGTCAAATCATTTCCCCACTTCGTGGTATTATCAGATATTTCCTTAATATCTCTTATAATTTGACCGACTCCAATTGGCTTCCCTTTTTTTTGCACTAATTTTTTCCATATATAGTCTTTTATATCTTCAAAATTATCAGATTGTTTTGTATCTGAAGCATATTCAATATCCTTACATTCAAATAAAAAGACTTTATTCCCTGATCTTACAAAATAATCACACAACCCGGCACCACCCTCAATAAGTTTATAACTGTATTTATGATAAATATTCTCAATGGTTTTATTAAACAAGAATCCTTCTGAGAATAACGTAGTGTAATTGCCAAAGACATTTTTCAGAATTCGTTTATCGGGATCTGAGTCTATTTGGGTATTGATGTCGTTTAGATTAAACTTAATGCTGTTATATAATCGTTCTATAATAAAAGTGTTGTTTGTTATTAAAAATTCGTCAGCACTTAATTTAATTAGAGGTTTATTCCTAAAATCAAGAGAATCATAATTTGAATCCATTGGTATGACTTCATCTTTGTCAAGTGAGATACTTAAAAGGAGACTTAGTCCAAATGTTTCTTCTACAGGTATTTTCACAATGGGATAGCCTGTGGTTTTTGTAGATTCAAATACAATGTTTATTAATTGTATAATAGATTTAAGATATGCTTTAGCATCATCACAGCCATATGCCTTTAAAAACATATCGGAAAGAGATTTAAATTCCGGCTGATTATTACAAAACTTAAAGAATTTGTCTGATTTTAAGATCTGTGCAAGGGCCAAGTTTTCTAAGGGATAATTGACAAAATCAGAATAAACAATTTGATTACAAAAAATCTTTTTTGCCCATATAAAATGTTCAGAACCTCCATCAGAATCGATAGAGGGTAAAATAGAATCTTGATTGACACCTCTTTTTAGTAAATCAACATCATTGATATTGTTCTGATTTATTAAAGATATTGCTTTGGTAATATGCTCTATTATTTCTGCATTACTAATAGTTGTTGTAGCTTCAGGTTGAGAAGCATATATATACTGTAATAGTTTTAAACCTGTAATGCTGGCGCCAATGAAATAAACTTTATCAGTGTTACTCCCAATAAGATAATTTATCCGATCTAACATGTATTTTGCAAAGGTAGGGTTGTCACCACTTGCAAATGTTACAGCATAAGAACTAGCTTCGTTGTACTCTTTAATATGAATAAAGAGCATTGCTATTCGGATCAAATCATTTCTGCAAATACCTTCTAAATATTGAGAAATACTTTGTGGTTCTTCAGTAGGAAACAGGTCTTTGAAATCTAGATGTTGTTGTAATGTCATAGTTGTAAATTATTTAAGCAAAAGTATAAAAATAAATTGACTTGTGAATTCAATAATTAATATATTTTACTCGCTTTCAAATCTAAAACTTTTACATTATTTTGGAGTCATTTTGGATATTTATTCAAGATAATTTATAGAAAAACCCTTGTTGGAGTAAAAAGAAATATTTGTATAGATAATCGGAATTTAACCGATTATCTATACAAATTCTGTTATTGAAAGCAAGATATTAACCCGCTGACTTCTTTATTTTCATCTGTGTTCCATCTCCAAACTTTTCTTTCAAAATCTGCATATCATTACTTACCTTCAAATCCAGTATCTTGGCATAATGCTGTGTTGTTTTGAGATTTTTATGTCCTAACATTTTGGAAACACTCTCGATCGGTACACCGTTTGAAAGGGTGACAGTTGTGGCAAATGTATGCCTGGCAATATGGAAAGTCAGCTCTTTGTTGATACCACATGCATCGGCTATTTCCTTTAGGTAAGAATTCATCTTCTGATTACTTAGAATGGGCAAAAGTTTTTCTTGGTTGACTACCTGTGGGTGGTCTTCGTATTTCTCTAATAAGAAAGAGGCAATTGGAAGAATAGGTATGTTTGACCTGGTATCTGTCTTCGTCCGATTGATATAAATCCAGCGGTCGCCATCCACACCAATAGCAATATTCTTTCGGGATAGCTTCTTTACATCTGCATAGGCTAAGCCCGTAAAGCAGCTGAAAAGGAAAATATCTTTTACCAGATTGAGCCGGTCGGAAACAAATACTTTGTTGAGCATCGTTTCAATTTCTTCCATAGATAAGAATGCCCGTTCAACTTCCACCATCTTGCTTTTGTAGTTGATAAACGGATTCTTTTGAAGCCAGCCATTGGCCAGACAAATCCGGATGATTTTTCCAAAGTTTTTAATGTACTTCGATGTGGTATTTTGGCAGCAGTTACAAACACTCTTCAGGTAGAATTCGTAACTGGTTATGAATTCGTGATCAATCTTTCTAATGTCGAGGTCGGAGACTTTGTATTTCCATTTCAAGAAATCTTCCGTGTGCTTTAATGAGGTTTCGTAACGGACATGTGTTGCAGCTGCATAATCTTTGCCAATAAGGGCTTTTATTTCATCATTATGTTGTTGAAATATGCCTATCAGCATGTGACTACGTTTATCAATGCCCAGGATCTTATTTCGCATGTTTTCTGCATTGACAAGTTCGTCTTCCCTGATAAGTTGCTGTTGGTAGTCGTAGACTTTGGCTTTTAATGAGTCCAGGAAAGAATTGATTGATTTGGCTTCGCCGCTATATCCTTTCATACAGCTTCCTTCTACGGACCATTTATCAGGATGTGTGTAACGCTTGGTGCTTAATTCGATTCGTTCGCCATCGACAGTAACACGGATGTAAATAGGGACTAAACCATCGGTTGTGGTTTTTGCTCTCTTTGCGTAAAAGAGAATGGAAAGTTTTGCATTCATTTGTGGTAACCTTTAGAATTGTTCAAAAATACTTGTTCTTTGTTTAGTACACAAGATGTCCAATCTTTGAACTACTTGATTACAAGTGAGTTTGATGTAAATTCGGTTACCCGGAGCTCTTCAAATCTTCGGGTACCCGAATAGGTCTCCTAAAGTTTGATATTTTCTGAATATTTTGGATATATTCAAAAATGAAAAAGCCCGTAAATCATTGATTTTACGGGCTTTTACTGATTTTTGAAATCTTTTTGGCGGAGAGAGAGGGATTCAAACCCCCGGTACCTTGCAGTACGGCGGTTTTCAAGACCGCTGCAATCGATCACTCTGCCATCTCTCCAGAGTGTGTCCTTTTTCTTAAGACGGTGCAAAGATA
>Ga0302170_10000394_pt1 | contig 17578 bp, 19 predicted proteins | sample I_Fen_N2_1_FD_193492 | JGI IMG/M metagenome (GOLD analysis project Ga0302170, IMG submission 193492) | Peat permafrost microbial communities from Stordalen Mire near Abisko, Sweden - I_Fen_N2_1 | ecosystem: Environmental > Terrestrial > Soil > Wetlands > Permafrost | place: Sweden: Abisko...
GAAATCAGCCGTGACCGCGTTGAAGACGCGCGCAACGTTCTGAAAGAAGGCGAAGAAGTAGAAGCCAAGATCATCAGCGTTGATCGTAAGAGCCGCGTAATCCAGCTCTCGATCAAGTCGAAAGACGTTGAAGACGAGAAAGAAGCTATCCAGAGCCTGCGCGACAAGCCAGTAGCTACGGATGCTCCAGTAGCCACCACTCTGGGTGACCTGCTGCGTGCTGCACAAGCGGAAAAACAGAACTAAGTTCTGACTTTCTGTAAAAAAGGGCGACTTCGGTCGCCCTTTTTTGTGCCTGGAATTTACCAGGAGTGATGGCGGTGTGGGTCGGGGGGAAACCAATGTGGCCAACAGCTGTCTCTTTCTTTAATCGGATCAATCGTTTATTTGCAGCTAGTCTTTAGACTGAGTCGAACGACAGTCGGGCAGGGTGCCTGGCATAAGGAAGTGAATGAACAAGCTCATTGTCGCAATAGCAATTCTGACATTGGCGGGTTGTACGACTAACGCCAAGACTCGCGCTGTGCGTGGGGTCAGTGGTATTGAGATTGATTGTTCGGGATTGGGCTCGGGGTGGGACAAGTGTCATAAGCGAGCGGCCAAGGAGTGCAAGGCAGCAGGCTATAAGGTTGTGGCCAGGTCCGATGATGTCAAGGAAGAAGATGAGTTTCCCTTTGGCTTCAATCCGGCGGGTTATCTGACTCGCACCATGCTGGTCATCTGCAGATGAGCGTGCGACGGCGTGTAAGTGTGGCAATGCCCTGAAATCGGGAATTTGTAGTAGGTGGGGGGATGTTAAAACTCGGACTGTTCAAAATCATCCGGGCGTGCTAAAACCTTTGAAGCGCTGATCTAGCTGCTTGAAAAAGAAGGGAAAAATATGACGAAGTCGGAGTTGATCGAACGAATTGTCACCCATCAAGGGCTGCTCTCATCGAAGGATGTGGAGCTGGCTATCAAGACCATGCTTGAGCAAATGTCCCAATGTCTGGCCACGGGGGATCGTATCGAGATCCGTGGTTTTGGCAGCTTCTCCCTGCACTACCGCGCGCCGCGTGTAGGTCGCAATCCAAAAACCGGTCAGTCCGTCAGCCTCGACGGCAAGTTCGTTCCGCATTTCAAGCCGGGAAAAGAATTGCGTGATCGTGTAAACGAGGATGAAGAGGAAGTCCTTTGACTGTCGTCGCTCCTCAAGGAGTCGCTCATGCGTAATTTAAAAAGAGTGCTTCTTGGTATCTTCATACTGTTGCTGGTGCTGGCGATCCTGGCCTTCGTACTCGAAAACCAGCAGTCGGTGTCACTGCTGTTTCTAGGCTGGGCTGGACCGGAGTTGCCGGTCTCTCTGATGATGGTTCTCGCACTATTGATCGGCATGGTAGTCGGGCCGCTGCTAAGCTGGTTCCTGGGGCGATCTTTCAGAGCTTCGCGCAAGCGACTTGTCTGATTGCGACGAGCAGGAGATATCTGTCGAATTTGCGCCACTGCTTGTCTATATCCATTAGTAAACCGTTCATTAAACTGTAAAATGCTTGCCTTGTTCGATAATGGCATTTTCCAACGTCGAGTCGGAACAGTGCTAACAGAGGCCTCAAGTTTTATGGCTTTTGTATTCATGGATTAGACAGTGTTCGGAAGGCGGCTCTGTCAGTAACTCAAGGGTATGGTCTCGCGTGAAAATTCTAGTAACCGGCGGTGCCGGATTTATCGGCTCGGCAGTCATTCGGCACATCATTTGCGGCACGTCTGATTCTGTCGTTAACGTCGATAAGCTGACTTATGCCGGTAATCTTGAGTCTTTGGCTGAAGTCAGCCAGAACTCACGTTACGTGTTCGAGCGTGTCGACATCTGTGACCGTGATCAGATTGATCGCGTGCTGCGTGAACATCAACCGGATGCCATCATGCACCTGGCCGCAGAATCCCACGTTGATCGGTCGATATCCGGGCCGTCTGAATTTATCCAGACCAACATCATTGGCACCTACACCCTGTTGGAGGCGGCGCGCCAGTACTGGGCCTCGCTGGATGAAGTGCGCAAGGCCAGCTTCCGATTCCATCATATTTCGACTGATGAGGTTTACGGAGACCTTGACGGTCCGGAAGACCTTTTCACCGAAACAACCCCATATCAGCCAAGCTCACCCTATTCGGCCAGCAAGGCTAGCTCAGATCATTTGGTTCGCGCTTGGGCCCGCACTTATGGCCTGCCGACCCTGGTCACCAACTGTTCTAACAATTACGGGCCATGCCACTTCCCCGAGAAATTGATACCCCTGATCATTCTCAACGCATTGGAAGGCAAGCCGTTGCCGGTCTATGGCAAAGGTAATCAGGTTCGCGACTGGCTCTACGTCGAAGATCATGCCCGGGCACTCTACAAGGTGGTGACTGAGGGTGTTGTCGGTGAGACTTACAATATCGGCGGCCATAACGAGAAACAGAACATCGAAGTAGTGCACACCCTTTGCGCGCTGCTAGACGAGCTGTGTCCTGACTCGGCTTATCGCCCCCATGCGAGTCTGATTACTTATGTTCAGGATCGACCTGGGCACGACCAGCGTTACGCCATTGATGCCAGCAAAATTCAGCGTGAGCTGGGCTGGGCTCCGGAAGAAACCTTCGAAACCGGTATTCGCAAGACCGTCGAGTGGTACCTCAATAACGCTGAATGGGTCGCCCACGTGAAGAGCGGCAGCTATCAGCAGTGGATCGACCAAAATTACGCGGATCGCTCGAACAAGGCATGAAAATCCTTCTGCTGGGTAAGAATGGCCAGGTAGGTTGGGAGCTGCAGCGCTCCCTCGGACCGTTAGGTGAGCTGATTGCACTGGATCGTCAGCCTGTTGACGGGTTGTGCGGCGACTTGTCCGATCTAGATGCTTTACGCGCGACGATCCGCCAGATCAAGCCTGATGTCATCGTCAACGCAGCGGCCTACACCGCAGTCGACAAGGCTGAATCAGACACCAAGCTGGCCTTCCTTGTGAACGGCCAGGCGGTCCAGATGCTGGCCGAAGAAGCAGCCACTCTCAATGCCTGGCTGGTTCACTATTCAACCGACTACGTCTTCAGTGGTAGCGGTTCTGTGCCGTGGCTGGAGACGGATGCTGTCGGCCCGGTGAATCAGTACGGTGCGAGCAAGCTGGCAGGTGAGCGAGCAATCCATGCATCGGGCTGCAGGCATTTGATCCTCCGCACGAGCTGGGTCTACGGTGCGCGCGGCAACAACTTTGCCAAGACGATGCTGCGTCTGGCGAAAGACAGGGATACGCTGAATGTTATTGCAGATCAGATCGGAGCCCCGACAGGGGCTGATTTGATAGCTGATGTTACCGCTCTGGCCATTCGGCAGGCGCTGCAGCAGCCCGAACTTTCAGGTTTGTATCACCTGGCAGCCAGTGGTGAAGTGTCCTGGCACGGCTATGCAAGCCATGTGATTGCATTCGCCCAGGCCAATGGCGAGCAACTTGCCGTAACAGCAGTCAATCCAATCGACACGACTGCTTACCCGACACCTGCCCAACGACCGCTGAACTCGCGTCTAAATACTCAGAAGTTACGCGAAAATTTTTCTTTACACTTGCCGGATTGGCAAAGTGGTGTAAATCGAATGCTTAGGGAAGTTCTAAACAAATGACCACGACAAATCGTAAAGGCATCATCCTCGCTGGCGGTTCGGGTACACGCCTGCATCCGCTAACTCTGGGCGTCTCCAAACAGATGTTGCCGATCTACGATAAGCCGATGATTTTCTACCCGTTGTCGGTGCTGATGCTGGCGGGTATGCAGGAAATTCTGATCATTTCGACTCCTGAAGACTTGCCGTGCTTCCGTAAGCTGCTGGGCGATGGCAGTCAGTATGGGGTCAAGTTGACCTATGCCGAACAGCCCAGTCCGGACGGCCTCGCTCAGGCGTTTATCATTGGTGAGGAGTTTATTGGTAAGAATCCTTGTTGTTTGATCCTTGGTGACAACATTTTCTATGGTCAGCATTTTTCTGACAATTTGCGATCAGCCAGCACTCAACAGCATGGCGCTACTGTATTCGGCTACCACGTTTCCGATCCGGAGCGCTTCGGTGTTGTTGAATTCGACAAAACCGGTCGGGCGCTAAGTATTGAAGAGAAACCGCTGAAGCCAAAATCCAACTATGCGGTGACCGGCCTGTACTTCTACGACAATGATGTTGTCGAGATTGCCAAAAACATCAAGCCTTCAGAGCGTGGTGAGCTGGAGATTACAGATGTCAATCGTGCTTACCTGGAGAAGAAAACCCTCAATGTAGAAATGCTTGGGCGCGGGTTTGCGTGGCTGGACACCGGGACTCATGATTCTTTGCTGGAGGCCAGTCACTTCGTGCACACCATCGAGAAGCGCCAAGGATTGAAAGTCGCTTGCCTCGAAGAAATTGCGTACAACAATGGCTGGATCACAGCACAGCAGCTTGCCAGTCAGGCTGACGCATTGAAAAAGACCGGCTACGGCCAGTACCTGCAGAAACTGCTGGATTCACCTTCACGTTGATCGGGGAGCAATGCTCCCTTCCGTGATTATTAGTTGCAAGCAGGAATGGCATGCCATTAAAACAACCCAAGGTTGCAGTTTTGCTGGCTGCCTACAACGGCATGCAGTGGATCGAAGAGCAGTTGGCTTCGATCCTCTGCCAGTCTGGCGTAGACGTCAGTATCCATATCAGCATCGATACCTCCAACGATGGTACTGAGGCGTGGTGCGAGTCTTTCGCGGCCTTACACTCAAATGTAACCGTGTTGCCGGCGGTGGGGCGTTTTGGTGGTGCTTCCCGGAATTTTTTTCGTTTGATGCGCGACGTAAACTTTGAAGTTTATGACTTCATTGCGTTCGCTGACCAAGATGACGTGTGGCATTCGGATAAGCTGAAGAGAGCAACCGAAATGTTACGCGGACAAGATGTTGATGCCTACTCCAGTAATGTGACGGCATTCTGGTCGAACGGAAGAACGCACCTTCTTGATAAAGCTCAGGCTCAGGTTGAGTGGGACTATTTGTTTGAGGCGGCGGGGCCAGGTTGCACATATGTCTTTAGCCATCATTTGGCTGAAGTGTTAAAGACCTCAATTGTTGAAAACTGGCAGGCTGTTCAGGATGTCAGTTTGCATGATTGGTACTGCTATGCTTTTTCGCGCAGTCATGGCTATAAATGGCTAATCGATCCTTATTCCTCAATGCAGTACCGGCAGCACGAGCGGAATCAGGTTGGGGCCAATACAGGCATCAATCCGCTGATTGCTCGTTATAAAACCATTCATGATGGTTGGTGGTTCTCCCAAGTCAAGTTGATAGCGAGTCTTGTGGGAGTGTCAGAGGTGCTATTTGTTAGTCAGTGGTTCAAGTTAGGTCGAAAAGAGTTACTTGCGTTGTCTTTAAATGCCTGTAAGTGTCGGCGCAGGTTTCGTGACAAGATGTTTTTCTTTTTTATATGTTTGGCAACCGCTGTTATTGGAAGAAAAACCAAATGAGCGTCTCGCGAGTACTGGTGACGGGGGCGAGTGGGTTTGTCGGGGAGGCTGTTGTTTACAGGCTGCTTCTTGATCGCCGGTACACTCCAGTAGCCGCTTCACGTGGCAGAACGCGACTGGACGGCCTTTGTCAGGTCGTGCCCTTCGACTTGGGTGGGGCAGTCACGATCACTTCAATGATGGGTGTTGAGGTGGTTGTTCACGCCGCAGCTCGCGTTCATGTAATGAATGACAAGGCAGTCGATGCCCTTGCCGAGTTTCGACGTATCAATGTCGACGGTACTGTCAGGCTTGCACGAAGTGCTGCGGCTGCCGGAGTAAAGCGCTTCATTTTTATCAGCTCGATTAAAGTCAATGGTGAGTCAACAGAGCCAGGCAAACCGTTTGATGCGGATTTGAAACCTCAGCCGATGGATCCTTACGGTATCTCGAAGATGGAGGCGGAGATAGCGCTGAGAGACATCGCTCGAGAGACAGGGATGGAGGTGGTCATTATTCGCCCGCCGCTTGTGTATGGACCAGGTGTCAAGGCGAACTTCCTGAGTATGATGCGCTGGCTCGACAGGGGAGTGGTGCTGCCCTTCGGGGCGATTGGTAATCGGCGAAGTCTGGTAGCAATTGGTAATCTTGTGGACCTGCTGGTCACTTGCATTGACCATCCTGCGGCGGCCGGGCAAACCTTTCTTGTCAGTGATGACGCAGATATGTCCACCACCCAATTGCTCGAAAACATGGCAAATGCTCTTGGTAAAAAAGCACGGCTCTTGCCGTTGCCGGTGTGGCTGCTGAAGGCTGTGGCGTCATGTTTTGGAAAGCAAGGTGTTGCCCAGCGCCTGTGTGCCTCGTTGCAAGTCGATATCAGTAAAACCAGGCATGTACTCGGCTGGGTTCCGCCTGTCTCTGTCGAGAAGGCGCTCCGCCAAACTGCAGATTATTACCGGGATTTAAAAAACAGATGATTGTCTGGTGGTTGTTGGGTGTGGTTTTTGCGATCTCCTGTGGGTTGACCCTGGTACTGCGTCGTTACGCATTGGCCAAAAGCCTGATGGATATCCCGAATGAACGGAGTTCTCATTCTGTGCCAACCCCCCGGGGCGGGGGCGTCGCCATTGTCGCGGCCTGTTCGGTGGCACTCCCTGTGTTGGGTGGGATGGGGTACTTGGAAGGCGCGTCGTTACTAGGTGTGCTGGGTGGCGGGCTGCTTGTCGCAATCATTGGTTTCGCGGACGATCACGGGCATATCGACGCCAAGTGGCGGCTCCTCGGTCACTTCATAGCCGCAGCTTGGGCGTTGTACTGGCTCAACGGCCTTGCACCCATCCAATTGTTTGGTGAAAGAGTCGATCTATCGGTGATAGGTAGCGTACTGGCCGCGTTCTATCTGGTTTGGATGCTCAATCTCTACAACTTTATGGATGGCATCGATGGTTTGGCGAGCACGGAGGCCATCAGTGCGTGTTTGGGGATGTGTCTGGTTTACTGGTGGTTTGATGCTACAAGCCTGATATGGGGACCGCTGGTCCTGATCGGGGCTGTTGCAGGTTTCTTGTGCTGGAACTTTCCTCCAGCGCGAATCTTCATGGGGGACGCCGGCAGTGGTTTCCTGGGATTCATTCTGGGTGCATTAGCGTTAGAGTCTGCCTGGGTTCGACCTGAGCTCTTTTGGTGCTGGATAATACTTCTTGGTGTTTTCATCGTAGATGCGACCTGGACTCTGATGAGGAGGCTGCTTCGTGGCGAAAAGGTTTATCAGGCTCATAGGAGTCACGCCTATCAGCACGCCTCACGTCGATACCAAAGCCATCTGGTGGTAACTTCGCTTGTTGTATTGATAAACCTTGTTTGGTTGTTGCCGATTGCATTGCTGGTGGGGGCAGGTTGGCTTGGGGGCGGGGCGGGTTGTCTGATAGCGTTTGTTCCGCTGGCAATGCTGGCATGGAAGTTTGAGGCAGGAGTAGCAGGCTGACCAAGAGTCGCGAAAACTACTCCGAAAATGTTGTCTGATGGGTGTTTTGTTGCGTTACGGATGTGTCTATATTTTATTGAGTATCGCGGCGGCAACCAGGCTGATGTTGCCTTTGAGTGTTTGCCGATGAACTCCACTTTTCTTCATCAGATAAAGCCTTGATAGCAACCCACTATTGCGGGCGGCTTCGAAGCGCTCAAGGGTACGTCTATTGTCTTCTGTGAGCTCCATTCGGATGGAGTTCAGGACTATCAGGTTTTGAGTGCTCCACTCACTGAAACGCCCGCTTAGCATTTTCAAGATACGATTGACCTGATTCTTGTAGGTTGCATTCGCTCCAATCAGGTTGCCCTCGTGCTGTCGATAAAGCAGTGTGGGGTTTTGATCAAAGACAACTTGGCCGCCACACCCGGTCACCAACAGATACGCAAGCCAGTCATGTGCTACGACCAAGGCGTCATCGGCGATACGGCACATTAGGTCGCGAGCCGCATTATTAATCATCATTGTATTGGCGCCTGCGATACTTTGAACCAATGAATTTTCAAAACAGGGACGCTTTTTGAATAATGGAGAAAATCCCAGTGGCGCAAGATCATTGTTGACCAACTTTGTTCTTGAACAGTACAGGTGGGGCTTGCTGGTGGGGGTTTGAGGTATTTGAGCGATGCTGCGACTCAGTTTGTCTTCGAGCCAAATGTCGTCCTGATCGCTAAATGCGAAGTAGTCAGCGACAATTTCTCGATTTTTAATCAATGACAGAAAATTTTTTGCAAAGCCTTGGCGAGGGCCTTGCAATATGACGATTTTTTCATCGCCTAGTTGTTTCTTGTACTCTTCAAGAATCTCCAGTGTCGCGTCTGTCGACCCGTCATCCGAGACATGGATCGACCAGTTTTTATGAGTTTGATTAATGAATGATTCCAGTTGTTCCCTGAGAAATCGCTCTCCATTGTAAGTGCAAACAAGTATTGCGACTTTTTTGCTCTCTATCGAGTGCTCAGCTATCGCCGATGGGTCGGAGTCCAAGCGGAAGATATCCTTCATTTGTTCTACCATGATTGAAGTCTCTCGCGCCTCGGTCAAGTAAAGCATCTACTCTAATAAATGAGAGGTGCGTACGATCTGAGGGATACGTGTTTAGGCAAGTCACAGTAATTAATGTGGGTGGGCTTTGCGCGAGTTTAACAGCAATGGCGGCTTGGTGGCGAGTGGCAGGGCAGGCGCTGCCAACTGCCCGTTTTTCGCCTGTCCGCCTTCCGTTCAGCGGTCGTATTTCGCCGAAAAAAAGAGCTACAATGAGGTTGTTAATAGCTTCAGGGAGCAGAACGGTGATCGAGCGAATCAATGGATAAATTACGTTCATTTCTTCTAGGGTTGCCACGCAGGCAGAAACGTCTGCTACAGGTTGGTACCGACGTTGTGCTGGTTTGGCTGGCACTCTGGTTAGCGTTCATCGTCCGGTTGGGCATTGACGACATGTACAACCCGATCCGGGTGCATGCGTGGCTTTTCGTTAGTGCGCCAATTGTTGCAATTCCGCTTTTCATACGGATCGGAATGTACCGCGCGGTGATGCGGTATTTTGGAAATGATGCCCTCATTGTAATTGTGAAGGCTGTAAGCCTTTCGTCACTGATACTTGCTGTGGTCGTTTACTGGTACAGCAATCATGCCAGTGTGGTACCTCGTTCCATAATTTTCAATTACTGGTGGTTGAGTCTTGTGATTATTGGCGGATTGCGTCTGTGCATGCGCCAGTATTTCATGGGGGATTGGTTCTCGGCTGCCCAACACGTGCCCTTTACAAATCGTGATGATGGTTTAACTAAAGTTGCTGTTTATGGGGCGGGCGTTGCTGGTAATCAACTGGTCGCTGCTTTGCGCATGGGGCGGGTAATGCGGCCGGTCGCTTTTATTGATGATGATGCCAGTATTGCGGACCGATCCATTTCCGGACTTCAGGTTTATAAGCCAAAGCATATACAGCAAATGATTGATGTGACGGGGGCCCAGGAAATACTTCTCGCACTTCCTTCGTCAACGCGAGCACGTCGTCGCGAAATTCTCAACTTCCTTGAAGGCTTTCCGCTGCATATCAGGAGTGTTCCAAATTTCACCGATCTGGCCAGCGGACGAGTGAAAGTGGACGATATTCAGGAGGTTGATATTGCTGATCTCCTGGGGCGTGATTCCGTACCGGCTCGACCGGATTTGCTGACCCATTGTATAAAAGGCAAGGTTGTAATGGTGACGGGGGCCGGTGGTTCGATCGGTTCAGAGCTTTGCCGTCAGATTTTTTCATTAGGCCCCACGGCGCTGTTGTTGTTCGATCATGGTGAATTCAACCTCTACAGTATTCTGTCTGAGCTCGAGCGTCGAATAGATCGTGAGTCCATCTCGATTCGCCTGCTTCCGATCCTGGGTTCTATCCGTCATCCTCATAAACTTCAGGATGTAATGAAGACCTGGAAAGTTGACACGGTTTATCACGCAGCGGCTTATAAACACGTACCGATGGTGGAACATAACATCGCCGAGGGCGTGCTTAATAACGTCATTGGAACCTTAAATACTGCGCAGGCGGCTCTGCAAACGGGGGTCTCGAATTTCGTTTTGATTTCCACCGACAAGGCGGTCCGCCCAACGAATGTGATGGGAAGTACAAAGCGTCTCGCGGAACTGATTTTGCAGGCATTGAGTCGTGAAGTCGCACCAGTGCTGTTTGGCGATAAAGGCAACATCTCGCGGGTGAATAAAACTCGTTTCACGATGGTGCGTTTTGGCAATGTGCTCGGCTCGTCAGGCTCCGTGATACCCCTGTTTCACAGTCAGATCAAGTCGGGTGGGCCCTTGACGGTCACTCATCCGAAGATCACTCGATACTTCATGACAATTCCCGAGGCAGCCCAATTGGTTATCCAGGCGGGCTCGATGGGGCAGGGGGGAGACGTTTTCGTTCTCGATATGGGTGAGCCGGTGAGGATTGTCGAACTGGCAGAGAAAATGATCCATTTGTCGGGATTGAGCGTTCGATCGGATAGAAGTCCTCAGGGAGACATCGCTATCGAGTTCACCGGTCTTCGTCCGGGTGAGAAGCTCTATGAGGAGTTACTGATAGGTGACAATGTTTCCGCCACTCCTCACCCAATGATCATGAGTGCGGATGAAGATCATGTGCCGTGGGATGTGCTGAAGACACGCCTGAGTGAGTTACTGGTTGCCGTAGAGGAAGATGACTACTCGCGCGTTCGCCAGCTTCTCAGGGAAACGGTGAGTGGCTACTCGCCCGACGGAGAGATTGTGGACTGGATTTATCAGCAGCGCAGCCTTGATCCCTGAGGCCTTTCGATCGTGCCAGGCAAGGGGGTGGCGGTATGCTTCGGTGGTATTTACGGCATCCTCGTCGGCGTTTAAGATGCCCTGTTTGCCTCGGAAATGGAGTCGATTTTCCAGCTGTCAGGGCTCACGGCTTGTTCGTTGGAGAGATATTCAGCTCTTCGTAGTATTGAAATACAATCATTTTTTACAGAACTAAGTAGTCGTTTTGCTTGTCGGGGCGTTCATGAATATTACAGTTACGAAGCCGTTTATCCCTCCCTTTGGTGAGTTTCAGACTTATCTACAAGGGGTTTGGGAACGTGAATGGTTTACCAATAATGGGCCGTTGGTGAACGAGCTTGAATTAAAACTCAAGGAAAAGCTTAACGTTGACCATCTGCTGTTTCTCAGTAATGGTACGATCGCGCTTCAAATTGCAATTCGAGCGCTCGATTTGCAGGGTGAAATCATCACCACGCCGTTTAGTTATGTTGCTACTACTTCCAGTATCGTCTGGGAGCGTTGCGAACCTGTTATGGTTGATATTTGCCCAGATACTCTGAATATCGACCCGGAAAAGATCGAGCAAGCCATTACGTCGCGCACTTCCGCTATTTTGGCAACCCATGTTTTCGGCAATCCATGTGATGTTGAAGCGATTGAAAAAATTGCACAAAAACATCAGTTGCGCGTTATTTATGATGCTGCTCACGCGTTTGGTACTCAATATAAGAAGCGCTCGCTATTGGCCTATGGCGATATCGCGACCTGTAGTTTTCATGCCACCAAGCTTTTTCATACTATTGAAGGGGGCGCTGTAACCACGTCCAATCCTGAAATACTGAAAAAGATGGCAATGATGCGGAATTTTGGTCATTCGTCGCTCACAGAGTTCGGTGGGGTAGGCGTGAATGGCAAAAATTCCGAGGTGCATGCTGCCATGGGCTTGACGAATCTCAAGTATGTTGAAGAGATTCTTAAAGTTCGTAAAGAGTTGTGCGAGCACTACAAGTCCGAGCTCACGGATCTGCCTATTCGATTCCAGAAAATTGCCGAAAATACTGATTACAACCATTCTTATTTTCCGGTCATATTCGATGATGAGAAGACGCTCCTGCACGTCATGGCAGAGCTGAATCTGAACAACATTTATCCTCGTCGTTATTTTTACCCTTCGCTTTCTGAATTGCCTTACGTCCACGAGCAACGCTCCCCAATCTCGGAAGATGTTTCACGGCGTATTATGTGCCTGCCGCTTTACCATACGCTATCGCGTGAAGAAATCGACATGGTATGCCGGATTATCAAGCGCTCGATTAGATATTGAATTGTATTGGTTTGCAGGAGGCTGTATGAAAAAATATTTTGGGATCATCGGCGCTGGTGGATATGGCCGTGAAGTAATCCCCCTCGCCAAGGCTATGGTAGACGACCTCCTTGCGAGCGATAGCGCGGAACTATATTTTGTTGTCGAGGGCGAAATCGGAGAGGACACCATTAATGGTTATCCCGTTATTTCGCTAGATCGTTTTCTATCCTTGTCGGGCGAAAGACTATTCAGTATTGCAATTGGGGCATCCGACGCGAGGGAGCGTATATCTGCCGTCTGTGAAAGTCAGGGGGCGAAACCGTTCTCGGTCATCGCTGGAAATGCTGTGATCCTTGATGGCAACGAGATCGCGGAAGGCGCGGTGCTTTCGCCATTTGTGACGGTCACTTCAAATGCGAAAATTGGCAAGCACTTTCATGCGAATATCTATTCTTATGTTGCCCATGATTGTGTAATTGGTGATTTTGTTACGTTTGCACCAGGTGTCAAATGTAATGGTAATGTTGTTATTGAAGATCACGCCTATATTGGTACGGGGGCTTCTATTATTCAGGGCAAGGCTTCGCGGCCGTTGACCATCGGACGTGGTGCGATCGTTGGTATGGGCGCTGTCGTGACCAAGAGTGTTCCTCCAGGCATTACAGTCGTGGGGAATCCGGCTCGCCCTCTCACGCGAGAGGCGATGCGTAAATGACAACAATTCATTTATTCCCGACTGAGTTGGCGATTGAACAAATTGAAATCGGTATGCAGGTTTCATATTCTCATACAGTAACGGACGCCGATGTTAAAGCGTATGCCGGATTGTCGGGAGATAATAATCCCGTCCACATGAGTGACGAGTACGCACAAAACTCGAGATTCAAGGCGCGTATTGCCCATGGTCTGTTTTCGGCTGGTTTCTTTTCTGCAATGTTTGGAACGCGGCTGCCAGGTCCGGGTTGTGTTTATATTTCGCAGAATCTCGTTTTTAAAGCACCCGTTTATCTTCAGGACACGGTTGTAGCCACTGTTTGTGTAAAAGCAGTGTGCACCCGTAAGCGAGTGGTGACATTCAGAACTTACTGCACTGTCAAAGGTCAGTTGGTAATTGATGGCGAAGCGGAAATTTTTATCCCTAAAAAGCCAAAATCAGAAGAAGGGGTGACCAGTGCTTAAAGAGGCGGTTGGCATATCGGTTCTGTTGGTTGCATACAACCACGAAAAACATATTCGCCAAGCGCTGAATTCCTTGTTTGGACAGGTATTTGATGGGCCGATCGAATTGGTCGTGGCGGATGATAAATCTTCCGATAGCACGCTTTCGATTATTCAAGAATATGAAGGCGCTGATCCACGCTTTACATTCAAATACCTGGACTATAGTGAAAATTTAGGTATCACGAAAAACTACAAGCGCGGTTTTGAAGCTTGTACTTCGGAATTTGTGGCGGTGCTTGAAGGGGACGACTACTGGATCAGTCCCTGCAAGCTGCAACGCCAGGTAGACTTTCTGACAGCGCATTGGGAGTCAGATGTATGCTCTGTCAATTATTATGTTTATGAAGAGGATCGTGCACACCTTTCACCTAGAGTTCCGGCTTCCACCGGGCATCGGTTTATCTCTGCCAGAGAATTGATAGCCGATAATGTTGTAGGTAATTTTTCAACCTGTATGTATAGGCGGAGTGCCTTGAGTCGACTCCCCGAAGGGTTGTTTGATATCAAATCATATGATTGGATCACCAATATTGTTTTGGCCAAAACCAGCTTGATTGGATTTTTGGAAGAGCCAATGTCTGTCTATCGTCTTCACGGTGGTGGCGTTTGGACACAAACCCCGCACATCGATAAGTTGAAAGCGCAGTTGGCCATTCTGCCCGCATACGATGCGTTGACAGATAATGTTTTTCACGAAGACTTCGAGCGACTCTCCAGTCATTTACGTCATGTGATTACAGTCTCCCAACTCGGGCACGTTGCCGAGTCCGTTGGGAAACCAGTGTTTCGTGTAATTCCGACACTTGTGAGCTTAATGCCACCCGTTTTTATAATGGTTATCAAATTGCTTGTTCCTGTTGCAGTCATGAATCTACTTGCCAGGGTCGTTAAACGGAGTCGTTCCGTATGAAAAAACCTACAGTATCCGTCATCATGGCGACTTATAATCACGCCAGTTTTGTTGAACAAGCAATCAGAAGCGTGCTCGGGCAAGTGGATGTGGATTTCGAATTCTTGATTTCGGATGACGGCTCTGCGGACTCGACCCGAGAGGTGGTCGCCTCAATCAAGGATGAGAGGATCAAGTTTTTCCCTAATGAAGTGAACCGAGGAGCTGGTGTTGTTACCAACGAGCTAATTGGGCGTTCATCGGGTGAATTTATCGCACTCATCAATTCGGATGACTACTGGTGCGATACCGATAAACTTGCTTATCAAGTCAAGTTCCTGCGAGACAATCCTCAGGTTGGTGCCTGTTTCGGCAGGGCGCGTTTTGTCGATAAAGACGGCAACTCCATGGGTAAGGCATCGGACGTATTCGACCAAGAAAATCGTTCGCAGGGTGCTTGGTTGAGGCGTTTCTTCGAATTGGGAAATTGCATCTGCCATCCTACAATGCTGATTCGCAAGAGTTGCTACGATCATCTGGGCATGTACAGTAATCGGCTGCGTCAGTTACCAGATTTGGAAATGTGGATTCGTTTGGTCAAACACTATCCGATCCATATATCCGATCGGGAATTGATTACCTTTCGATTGATGCCTGGTGAGAACGCAAGCAGTCAAACCGTTTCCAATTCGATTCGTACCATGAATGAGCATTATCTGATAGCCGATGAGTTTTTTGATGATGTGACTGCGAAACAGTTGGAAGATGGATTTTCTGATTTGATCAAGTTCAAGGCGATCACTTCCGATGTTCATCTTGATATCGAAAAGGCGCTTTTATACTGGAATTATAATCAGTGGCTGGGGAAACCCTATCAGTTGATTGGAATGTTGAAGCTGAACAAGCTCCTTAACAGTTCAGCTCATCAAAAAGTCATTGTTGAGGATTATGGCATGGATGACCGGTGGTTCCAGAAGGAACTGGGGGAGATCGATGTGCTTCGTCCAAAAGTCGTTGCGGTGATGAGTCAACAGAAATCAAGAGCTCTCGGGGTTTGGCAGCGGGTATTGTCCAGACTCTCCCATTCTTGAATGTTCGAGAGCGTGTGTTTGATGTTTATTGAATATTCGTCGATTGATGAGATACCTGGTCCGGGAGATACCCGACCAGGGTTGATTTTAACTAAGTGTGGCGTAATTAATGACAAGTAATTCAATATTTAACGCGCTGGCCGACATTGTTTCGTCAGCAAAGCGCTATCCACTCGTCGGCATGCTGGGATGGGCGGATATCAAGCAGCGATACAGGCGTTCTCGATTAGGCGCGTTTTGGCTGACCGTCAGTATGGGGGTAATGATTGCCTCTATTGGTTTGGTATTTGGCCAGATTTTTAATACGCCGATGCAGGAATACTTGCCATTTCTCGCTTTGGGGATCGTCCTTTGGGGGTTCATCTCGTCCAACGTGACTGAAGGTTGTGTAGCATTTACTTCTGCTGAAGCGATTATCAAGCAGTTAAATATTCCTCTTTTTGTTCATGTGCTTCGCTGTTTCTGGCGCAATTTTATTGTGTTGGGGCATAATATTGTCATCATACCGATTGTCTTCTTGATTGTTGGAAAGCCACTGACCCTGACGATGCTGCTGTTTGTACCGGGCATCATTCTACTGTCTATAAATCTGCTCTGGATTTCTCTGGTTCTTGGGGTATTAAGCACCAGGTTCCGTGACATCACGCAGATCATTGTAAACGCTACCCAAGTCGTATTTTACCTGACCCCCATTATGTGGGCGCCGTCGTTGCTTCCTTCACGGCATGCGGCCTACTTGCTCAATTTGAACCCGATTTATCATTTGCTGGAAATTACTCGTGGGCCGGTATTGGGTACTACGCCTGCTGCAGAGAGCTGGATCTTTTCGATCGCCATGGCAGTGATCGGTTGGTTGGTTGCAATTGTTATATATAATCGGTATATGCGCCGTATCCCTTACTGGCTTTGATGGAAAATTGTATGGCTTCTATTGATTTTAATAACGTCACTGCCGAATTTCCCATTTACAATGCTAATGGACGCTCCCTAAAAAAGCGGCTTATTCAGGTCGCTACGGGCGGAAAGTTGTCAGCAGATGAGCGGGGGCACGTAGTCGTTCGCGCCTTGGAGGATATCAATTTTTCCTTCAAGGACGGCGATAGGGTTGGCTTGCTAGGGCATAACGGAGCGGGTAAGAGCACTTTATTACGCCTGTTGTCCGGGGTTTTTGTGCCCACTTCAGGTGTTGCCAGTATCGAAGGTGATATTGGTTCGTTAATTGATATCTCGCTTGGCATCGATCCGGAGGCGACAGGGCGAGAAAATATCTATTATCGAGCAGCTCTCTTAGGGATCAGCAAGTCTGAAATCGAACGTAGATTTGACGAAATCGTAGAGTTCTCCGAACTGGGTGATTTCATCGATATGCCTACGCGGACTTATTCTTCAGGTATGCATCTGCGCTTGGCATTTTCCGTCTCTACCATTATTTCTCCAGAGATTCTTCTGATGGATGAATGGTTGTCTGTAGGCGATGCAAATTTCCAGCATAAAGCAGAGGCGCGGATGACTGATATTCTCAACTCTACCAAGATACTGGTGGTGGCGACGCATTCACGTGAGCTCGTCCTGAACACCTGTAATAGGGTTATCTGGCTGGAGCACGGAAAAATCAAAATGGACGGAGATCCTGCTTCTGTCGCGACCGCTTATTTTGGCATGTAATTTTATTTAATTACGCAGTTGAGTTTATAGTGTTGAAAAGCTCACCCTTCTCAGGGTGGGCTTTTGGTTTATTTGATCCAAATTTTAGAGGGCTGTGCTGATCCGCTGGGGCATGCCAGTGAACTGGCTAAAAGGGGAGGGGGCCAGGTTTTCTGGGCTCATGGGGATTTTAGAATGCGAAAATTAGTAAATAAAATGATCAAGTATTTGAAGTCTGTTGCCCATGATTATCTTTTCAAGATTGTCAAAAAAGAACCTGAGAAGTTTGACGCGGTTAAACTGGCATGCAAGGAATTGCTTGATAAGGATTTCTACTTGGAAAGGTATCCTGACATTGCTGCCGCCAATGCCGATCCCCTTTCCCATTACATCGAATATGGTTTTGCAGAGGGGCGTTGGCCGTTTTCAATTACCAGTGCTGATGCCGGGCTTCGAATTCAAAAGGCTCTTGAGTTTGATCCGTTGAACAGCATGGCTGTAAAATTGAACTTGATGTTGACTCTGAGTGCGCCGGATCTGGATACGATAAGGCGTGGACTGGCGTGGTATAAGGCTGGGGTAGCAACGCCTGAATTGATCGAGTTGCATCGCCAATTAATTGAAGAATCAGCGGTCGCG
>Ga0302170_10000401_pt1 | contig 17371 bp, 29 predicted proteins | sample I_Fen_N2_1_FD_193492 | JGI IMG/M metagenome (GOLD analysis project Ga0302170, IMG submission 193492) | Peat permafrost microbial communities from Stordalen Mire near Abisko, Sweden - I_Fen_N2_1 | ecosystem: Environmental > Terrestrial > Soil > Wetlands > Permafrost | place: Sweden: Abisko...
GAAGAAAAGTATCGCTGAACGATACGATCTTCGGTATTGAGCCAAATGACCATGCTATTTATTTAGATGTGAAACTTTATATGGCCAATCAACGTCAGGGAACACACTCGTCAAAAGGCAGAAGCCAATTGTCAGGTAGTACTCGTAAATTAGGGAAACAAAAAGGCGGCGGCGGCGCTCGTCCGGGCGATATCAAATCTGGTATTCGTGTGGGTGGTGGTCGTATGTTCGGTCCTACACCCCGTGATTACAACATGAAGCTGAATAAGAAAGTGAAACAACTTGCCCGTAAATCAGCTTTGTCGTATAAGGCAAAGAATAACGAGATTACGGTAGTTGAGAACTTGAATTTTGCCACACCAAAAACAAAGGATTTTGTTGCTATGGCAAAAAGTTTACAAGTAGCTGATAAAAAGCCGTTAATAATTTTAGCGGATGCAAATAAAAACGTATATTTGTCGGCTCGTAATTTATCATCAGTGAAAGTTGTAACAGTTTCGGAATTAAGTACTTATATAGTTCTTAATGCCAAAACACTTGTGTTAACTGAAGAAGCAGTAGCAGCAGTAGAACAAATATTTAAAGCATAAGGAGACAGAATATGGGAATTATTATAAAACCAATCGTTACAGAAAAGATGACTCAACTGGGCGACAAACTGAATCGCTACGGCTTTAGAGTTCAAAAAGATGCGAACAAGATTGAGATCAAACAAGCTATCGAAGCTATGTATGATGTCACTGTAAATGAAGTAAATACTTTAATTGTAGCACCAAAGAAAAAGAGCCGCTTTACTAAAGGTGGCGTTATCAAGGGAAGTGCATCGGCTTATAAAAAGGCGATTGTTACAGTGAAAGATGGAGAAAAAATTGATTTTTATAGCAATATTTAAACAGAAAAATGGCTGTACGTAAACTAAGACCCACAACACCGGGGCAAAGACACAAGATTATTGGTACATTCGACACAATTACTGCGAGTGCACCAGAAAAATCTCTTGTGAAAGGCGGAGTAAACTCCGGAGGTCGTAACCACGATGGTAAGATGACCATCCGCAACGTAGGTGGCGGACACAAGCAGAAATATAGAGTAATTGACTTTAAACGGAACAAAGACGGTGTTCCCGCAACTGTTAAAGAGATAGAATATGATCCGAATCGTTCGGCTCGTATTGCGTTGCTTTACTATGCTGACGGCGAAAAAACTTACATACTTGCCCCAAATGGATTGCAAGTAGGTCAGATAATCGTTTCCGGAGCTGATGCAGCTCCTGAAGTAGGTAATTCATTACCATTGCAAAACATTCCACTGGGTACTATAATTCATAGCATTGAATTACGCCCGGGTCAAGGTGCCGCGATGGTACGTTCGGCAGGAACATTTGCTCAACTCACGTCCCGTGAAGACAAATATGCCATTGTAAAATTACCTTCGGGAGAAGTTCGCAAAATACTTTCTACTTGTAAAGCTACAATTGGAAGTGTAGGAAACTCTGATCATGCACTGGAAAGATCAGGAAAGGCCGGTCGCTCACGCTGGCTTGGACGTCGCCCACGCGTTCGTGGTGTTGCTATGAATCCGGTTGATCACCCGATGGGTGGTGGAGAAGGCCGTGCTTCAGGAGGACATCCTCGTTCACGCAAAGGCTTGTTAGCTAAAGGGTTCAAAACTCGTTCTAAGAAAAAGGCATCAAGTCAATATATTATTGAAAGAAAGAAAAAATAATCGAAAAAATTAAGTAAATAATATGAGCCGTTCATTAAAAAAAGGACCATTCATCAACTTGAAACTCGAGACTAAAGTTTTAGCCATGAATGAAAACGGTAAAAAAACCGTAATCAAAACATGGGCTCGCGCTTCAATGATATCACCTGATTTTGTAGGTCACACAGTTGCAGTTCACAATGGTAATAAGTTTATCCCCGTATATGTAACCGAAAATATGGTTGGGCACAAGTTAGGTGAATTTTCACCTACTCGTAACTTCCGCGGTCATGGTGGTAAAAAGAAATAATCCATTGAAATTTTAAATCAGAAAAAAATAAACATTTCAAGAAAATGGGTGCAAGAAAAAAAATATCAGCCGAAACAAGAAAAGAAGCTAGTAAGACTCTTTACTTTGCCAAGCTCAACGGAGTTCCTACCTCACCACGCAAAATGCGACTTGTTGCCGATATGATTCGGGGCATGGAGGTAAATAAAGCCTTGAGTGTACTGAAGTTTTCGTCGAAAGAAGCTTCGGGACGATTAGAAAAATTGCTTAAATCAGCAATTGCCAATTGGGAAACCAAAACAGAGCAAAAAGCTGACAATGCAAACTTATATATCAGTGGAATATCTGTGGATTCAGCAACAATGCTAAAAAGGTTACGTACCGCCCCACAGGGACGCGGTTACCGGATTCGCAAACGCTCAAACCACGTAACATTATTTGTTGAATCAAAGAATGCCGTTGAATCAGAGACTGCCGTTGATACAAAGAATACTAACGATAACCAAAATTAATTGCTAGATGGGACAAAAAATAAATCCAATAAGTAACCGCTTAGGAATCATACGTGGATGGGATTCAAACTGGTATGGTGGCAACAATTATGGTGACACATTACTGGAAGACTACAAAATCAGAAAATATCTCAATGTTCGTCTTGCAAAAGCTAGTATCTCGCGCATAGTTATCGAACGTACACTTAAATTAGTTACTATCACAGTTTGTACAGCCCGTCCCGGTATTATTATCGGAAAAGGTGGACAAGAAGTTGATAAGCTGAAAGAAGAATTGAAAAAGATTACTGATAAAGAAGTCCAGATCAATATTTTCGAAGTGAAACGTCCTGAACTGGATGCTGTAATTGTTGCAAACAACATTGCACGTCAGGTTGAAGGAAAAATCGCTTACCGTCGTGCCACCAAGATGACCATAGCTTCGACTATGCGTATGGGTGCCGAAGGTATCAAGGTTCAATGTTCAGGTCGTTTGAATGGTGCCGAGATGGCCCGTTCGGAAATGTATAAAGAAGGAAGAACTCCTCTTCATACCTTCAGGGCTGATATCGATTATGCACATGCTGAAGCAATGACTAAAGTAGGTATTATCGGTATCAAAGTATGGATTTGCCGTGGCGAAGTCTACGGTAAAAAAGACTTAGCTCCTAACTTTACTGCTACCAAGGAAGTATCCCGCGGTGGTGAACGTTACAACAACGACCGTGGTGATCGCAAAGATCGCAATGACCGTGGTGGTAAAGGAGGTTTTAAAAAGAGAAAAATTTAACTGTTATAAATGAATTTGATTTAAGGAAATTATGTTACAACCTAAAAAGACAAAGTTCAGGAGACAGCAAAAGGGGCGCATGAAAGGAAATGCCCAAAGAGGTAATCAGTTAGCGTTCGGTTCTTTTGGAATAAAATCGTTAGAATCTAAATGGTTAACTGGTCGTCAAATTGAAGCCGCCCGTATTGCTGTTACCCGTTATATGCAAAGACAAGGTCAAATCTGGATTAGAGTTTTCCCGGATAAACCAATAACAAAGAAACCAGCCGAAGTACGTATGGGTAAAGGTAAAGGTGCTCCCGAAGGTTTCGTGGCTCCTGTAACTCCAGGCCGTATGATATTTGAAGTGGAAGGTGTCTCCTTTGAAATCGCTAAAGAAGCATTGCGTTTAGCTGCTCAAAAACTACCCGTAACTACCAAATTTGTAGTAAGACGAGATTATGATTCAACTACTGTAATTGTGTAAGGAAATGAAAACAAGAGAAATTAAAGAATTAAATAACAAAGAGATTCAAGAACGCATGGATGTTGAAAAAGGACATCTGGTTCGTTTGAAATTGAATCATGCCATTTCTCCACTTGATAATCCATTGCAAATCAAAGAGGTTCGTCGAACAATCGCCCGTTTTGCTACTGAGTTACGTCAGAGAGAAAATAATCTATAAAATTCAGACCCTGATGGAAGCAAGAAATTTAAGAAAAGAAAGAACGGGTGTTGTTTTCAGCAACAAAATGGATAAGACCATAACTATTGCTGTTAAATGGAAAGAAAAGCACCCTATTTACGGAAAATTCGTAAATAAGACTAAGAAATATCATGCTCATGACGAGAAAAACGAATGTAACATTGGAGACACTGTCCGCATTATGGAAACTCGTCCATTGAGTAAATTAAAGAGATGGAGATTAACTGAAATTATCGAAAGAGTTAAGTAATTATGATACAACAAGAATCAAGACTCGTAGTCGCCGACAATAGTGGAGCAAAAACATGCCTCTGTATACGCGTATTAGGAGGAACCAGCAAACGTTACGCTACATTAGGCGATATTATTGTTGTTGCCGTGAAGAGTGTAATCCCTTCGAGTGACATCAAAAAAGGTATTGTTTCCAAAGCAGTTATCGTTCGTACGAAAAAAGAAATTCGCCGTCAGGACGGATCTTATATTCGTTTCGATGATAATGCCTGTGTATTGTTAAACAATACTGGTGAAATCCGTGGAAGCCGTATCTTCGGCCCGGTAGCACGCGAATTGCGTACTACAAATATGAAAATCATATCACTTGCACCTGAAGTGCTTTAATCTTCGAATAAAAAAAACAGTGATGAGTAAATTACACATAAAAAAAGGCGATACCGTTTACGTTAATACCGGGGTTGACAAAGGCAAAACCGGTCGCGTGCTAGAAGTTCTTGTAAAAGACAACCGCGCAATAGTAGAAGGAGTCAATTTGGTGTCAAAGAGCACTAAGCCTAACGCGAAAAGCCCTCAAGGTGGTATAATCAAGAAAGAAGCAACTATTCATATTTCAAATTTAAACCCGGTAGAGAATGGCAAGCCTGTTCGCGTTGGTCGTAAATTGAATGCAGAAGGAAAATTGGTTCGTATTTCTAAAAAATCAGGAGGAGAGATTTAAGAATGAACACAGCAAGTATAAAACAAGACTACAGAGAACGTATCGTTCCGGTCTTAATGAAAGATTTTGGTTACAGCTCAGTAATGCAGGCACCAAAACTAGAAAAAATTGTTCTAAACCAGGGATTGGGAATTGCAGTTGCCGATAAAAAGATTATCGAAGTTGCTATTAACGAAATGACTACTATTACCGGTCAGAAAGCTGTTGCTACCATGTCTAAGAAAGATATATCGAACTTCAAATTACGTAAAAAAATGCCGATTGGTGTTCGAGTAACGTTGCGCGGAGATCGTATGTATGAATTTTTAGAAAGATTGGTACGTGTTGCTTTACCTCGTATGCGTGACTTCAGGGGAATTGAAAATAAATTGGATGGCCGTGGTAATTATACCTTAGGTATCACAGAACAAATTATTTTTCCTGAAATCAATATTGATGGAATTACCCGTTTATTGGGAATGAACATTACTTTTGTGACAACAGCAGCAACCGACGAAGAAGGATTTGCCTTGTTGAAAGAATTCGGATTACCGTTCAAAAAAAATTAATTTAGAGATACAATGGCAAAAGAATCAATGAAAGCCCGCGAGGTAAAAAGAGCCAAACTGGTTGCTAAATTCGCTGACAAACGTGCAAAATTTATCGCTGAAGGCAATTATGAAGGTCTTCAATCGATTCCTAAAAACGCTTCTCCGGTACGCTTGCACAATCGTTGCAAAATCACCGGTCGTCCAAAAGGGTATATGCGTCAATTTGGAGTTTCACGTATTCAATTTCGCGAAATGGCATCTAACGGTTTAATCCCCGGTGTAAGAAAAGCAAGCTGGTAATTTGTGGAGTAATTAAATAAGTTAATCAACTTAATCCACTAATCATCCAAACTCAAAGAATATTAAATATTGTCCCGAAAGTCGGGATCAATTTAAAAACAATAATATGACAGATCCAATAGCAGATTATCTAACCCGATTAAGGAACGCCATTAAGGCAAACCACCGAGTTGTGGAAGTTCCCGCATCGAATTTGAAAAAAGAATTGACCCGGATATTGCATGAAAAAGGCTATATCCTAAACTACAAATTTGTAGAAGAGGGTCCTCAAGGCACAATTAAAATAGCCTTGAAGTACGATCAGGTTAACAAAGTTAACTCGATTAAAAAAATGATCAGAGTTTCGTCTCCCGGTCTTCGAAAATACGTTGGTTACAAAGATATGCCACGTGTATTGAACGGATTGGGTATTGCAATTCTTTCTACATCTAAAGGAGTTATCACCAACAAAGAGGCACTCGACTTAAAAGTGGGTGGTGAGGTATTGTGTTACATTTATTAAAAGTAGGAGGAAAGTAATATGTCAAGAATAGGAAAATTACCCATAAATGTACCTGCCGGAGTGATAATTTCGGTTAAAGATACGTTGGTTACTGTAAAAGGACCAAAAGGAGTGCTAACTCAAGAAATTGATCCACACATCACCGTAACAGTTGAAGAAGGAATCTGCCATGTTAGCCGTCATGATGAAGAGAAACAAACCCGTGCATTTCACGGCTTGTACCGCTCATTAATTCATAATATGGTTGTCGGAGTTTCGGAAGGTTATAAAAAGACCCAGGAACTTGTTGGTGTTGGTTATCGTGTATCAAACCAGGGACAGGTATTAGAGTTTGCATTAGGTTATACTCACAATATCTTTTTGAGTTTACCTGATGTCATCAAAATTGAAACTAAGAGCGAGCGTAATCAAAATCCAATCGTGATACTGGAAAGTTGTGACAAACAACTTCTTGGACAAGTTTGCGCAAAGATTCGTTCATTCCGTAAACCAGAACCTTACAAAGGAAAAGGTATTAAATTCGCGGGTGAAGTACTTCGCCGCAAAGCAGGTAAATCTGCTGGTAAATAATTTACGTAAACTTGTGAAATTATGACAGGAAATACAAATAAAAGACTAAGAATAAAAGCACATATCCGTCACAGAGTGACCGGAACTGCTGAACGACCACGCATGACAGTATTCAGAAGCAATACTCAGATTTACGTTCAACTGATTGATGACGTAACTGGGTTAACACTGGCTTCAGCATCATCGCTTGGAGTAAAAGAAAAAGCAACAAAAATTGAACAAGCTGCAAAAGTAGGCACTTTGGTAGCTCAGGTTGCAAAAGAAGCCGGAATTACAGAAGTGGTATTTGACCGTAATGGTTATTTGTATCATGGTAGAGTTAAACAATTAGCTGACGCCGCTCGCGAAGCAGGGCTTAAATTTTAATCAAGTATGGCAACAAATATGAATAAAGTAAAATCGACCAACGATTTAGAATTGAAAGACAGATTGGTAGCCGTTAATCGTGTAACTAAAGTTACAAAGGGTGGACGTACTTTCAGCTTTTCGGCAATCGTTGTTGTTGGAAATGAAGATGGAATTGTAGGTTGGGGACTTGGTAAAGCTGGCGAAGTAACAGCTGCTATTGCTAAAGGAACAGAAGCTGCAAAGAAAAACTTGATTAAAGTGCCTTTGTTAAACGGAACAATTCCTCACGAACAAGTTTCTAAATTTGGTGGTGCACAGGTGTTTATTCACCCGGCATCTCATGGTACCGGAGTAAAAGCCGGTGGTGCCATGCGTGCAGTACTTGAAAGCGTAGGGATTACAGACGTTTTGGCAAAATCAAAAGGTTCATCAAATCCACACAATTTAGTGAAAGCAACTATTGTAGCATTAGGTGAATTGCGTGATGCCCACATGGTAGCTCAAAACAGAGGCGTTTCACTTGATACAGTGTTTAACGGTTAAATCAAAAAAATATGGCAACGATAAAAATAAAACAAGTAAGAAGTAAAATCAGACGTCCTAAAGTTCAAAAATTGACTTTAGAAGCACTTGGTTTGAAAAAAATAAATGCCGTAGTTGAACACGAAGCTACACCTCAGATTTTGGGAATGGTAGCCGCAGTTCAACACTTGGTTGAAGTGATCAAATAATATTATTCAAAGACTCTTTAAAATAAAAGATATGAATTTAAGTAATTTAACCCCGGCAGCAGGTTCCGTACAAACCAGAAAAAGAATTGGTCGTGGTACCGGTTCAGGATTAGGTGGCACTTCTACCAAAGGGCACAAAGGACAGAAATCACGTTCTGGATATTCCAAGAAAATTGGATTTGAAGGCGGTCAAATGCCAATTCAACGTCGGTTACCAAAATTTGGTTTTAAAAACATTAATCGTGTAGAATATAAAGCAATCAATCTTGATACTCTACAAATCCTTGCAGAAAGCAAAAAACTTACGAAAATCGGGTTAGTTGAATTGAGAGAAGCAGGTTTTCTTTCCAAAACAGCTTTGGCCAAGATTTTAGGAAAAGGTGTTTTGACTGCAAAAATTGAAGTTGAAGCAAATGGATTTTCTAAATCGGCAGAAGAGGCAATTGTTGCCGCAGGTGGAACTGTAGTTAAAATGTAAGCGGATGAAACTCATAGAGACAATCAAAAATATCTGGAAGATTGAAGATCTTCGTAATCGTTTACTGACAACTGTATTGTTAGTAATGATTTATCGTTTTGGTTCTTATGTAGTTCTCCCGGGTATTGACCCAACTGCTTTATCTGCGTTGAAAAGCCAAACCCAGGGTGGTTTGTTAGCATTATTGGATATGTTTTCGGGTGGTGCATTTGCAAATGCTTCGGTATTTGCATTGGGTATCATGCCTTACATCTCGGCTTCTATTGTGATCCAGTTATTGACAATAGCCGTTCCGTATTTCCAAAAAATGCAACGTGAAGGTGAAAGCGGACGTCGAAAAATGAATCAGTTTACACGTTATCTAACGGTTGGTATCCTACTTTTACAGGGACCATCGTACTTAGTGAACTTAAGTGTACAGTTGGCTCAGGCAGGTTCTGCCATACCAAATGGTTTCTTATTTACAGTTTCATCAACACTGATTTTATGTGGTGGAAGTATGTTTGTTATGTGGCTCGGTGAACGAATCACAGATAAAGGAATTGGAAACGGTATTTCTTTTTTAATCCTGGTGGGTATTATTGCCCGTTTTCCCGGTGCTATTATTAAAGAATTTGCTTCTCGCTTAGGTGATCAAGGAGGTGGATTGATTATGTTTTTAGGTGAGATAATCTTTTTGTTAATTGTAATTGCAGCGTCTATCATGTTGGTTCAAGGAACCCGTAAGATACCTGTACAATATGCAAAACGAGTAGTTGGTAATAAACAATATGGTGGAGTTCGTCAATATATTCCATTAAAAATAAATGCTGCAGGTGTAATGCCTATCATTTTTGCTCAGGCAATTATGTTTATTCCAATTACCTTGGTTGGGTTTTCAAAATCTGAATCAATGAAAGGATTCATAGGAGCATTTATGGATAATACCGGTTTTTGGTACAACTTCGTGTTTGGTCTCTTGATAGTTGTGTTTACGTATTTCTATACGGCTATCACTATCAACCCGACTCAAATGGCTGAAGAGATGAAAAGAAATAATGGATTTATTCCGGGAATTAAACCAGGCAAACGTACAGCTGAATATTTAGATTTAATTATGTCACGTATTACGTTACCAGGTTCTATTTTCTTAGCAATTGTAGCAATTATGCCTGCATTTGCTAGAATAGCGGGAATTAATCAGTCATTTGCTGCATTTTTTGGTGGTACTTCCTTGTTGATTTTGGTCGGGGTAATTCTTGATACATTACAACAAATAGAAAGTCATTTGTTGATGCGTCATTATGACGGATTGCTAAAATCAGGCCGAATTAAAGGACGTACCGGTGGTGCATCTGCCTACTAAACATAGAGATCGAATGATTTTTTTAAAATCGGACGAAGAAATAGAATTGCTTCGTATCAGTAATCAGATTGTCGCTAAAACGTTAGCGGAAATGGCAAAATTAATTGCACCGGGTGTAACTACCATGCATTTAAATAACATTGCTGATGAATTTATAAGAGATAATGGAGCCGTTCCGAATTTTCTGAATTACGGCGGCTTCCCTTACTCTATTTGTACTTCAGTTAATGAACAGGTTGTACATGGGTTCCCATCGGATAAAGTTTTTTTGGAAGATGGCGATATTATTTCAGTTGATTGTGGTGCACTTATCAATGGTTTTCACGGTGACTCAGCTTATACTTTTTGTGTAGGAGATGTCAAACCAGAAATTATTAATTTGCTGCGTACAACAAAAGAATCTTTGTACAAAGGTATAGAACAGGCAGAAGAAGGTCATCGTATCGGTGATATCGGATATGCAGTTCAGTCCTACTGCGAAGATCAGAATTATTCAGTTGTTCGTGAAATGGTAGGCCATGGACTTGGAAGAGATATGCATGAAGCTCCTGAAGTCCCGAATTATGGACGAAAAGGTAACGGAACCATGTTGAAATCGGGTATGGTTATTTGTATTGAACCTATGATTAATCTTGGAACGCGACATTTGGTGTTTGAAAAAGATGGTTGGACAACCCGGACTCTGGATCGGAAACCTTCAGCACATTTTGAACATGCAGTTGCAATCAGGAGAGGCAAAGCTGATATATTATCGAGTTTTGAATACGTAGAACAAATTTTAGGCAATAAAGCAATTTAATATATGGCCAAGCAAACTGCAATTGAACAAGATGGAAAGATAATCGAAGCATTATCGAATGCCATGTTTCGTGTCGAGTTGGAAAACGGTCACGTAATTACTGCCCATATTTCGGGAAAAATGCGCATGCATTATATCAAAATTTTGCCTGGGGATAAAGTGAAAGTAGAGATGTCGCCTTACGATTTGTCAAAAGGAAGAATCTCTTTTAGATATAAATAAAATAAAAAATATTTCACATGAAAGTAAGAGCATCTATTAAAAGGCGTACGGACGATTGTAAAATTGTGCGTAGAAAAGGTCGCCTGTATGTTATCAACAAAAAAAATCCTAAGTTTAAACAACGTCAAGGATAATTATTTATTATTGAATAAAATAATGAGTTTATGGCTATAAGAATTGTAGGAGTAGATTTACCTCAAAACAAACGAGGAGAAGTTGGGTTGACTTATATCTACGGAATAGGTCGCAATAGTGCAAAAAAGATTTTAGAAACTGCCGGTGTTGACATCAACATCAAAGTGAAAGATTGGACAGACGACCAAGCTGCTAAAATCCGCGAAATTATTGGAGCGGGATTCAAAGTGGAGGGTGACCTTCGCTCTGAGGTACAAACAAACATCAAACGTTTGATGGATATTGGTTGTTACCGCGGTGTTCGTCACCGTATCGGTCTTCCGTTAAGAGGTCAGAGTACGAAAAATAACGCTCGTACTCGTAAAGGTAAAAAGAAAACAGTTGCGAACAAGAAAAAGGCAACTAAATAAGCGGTTATTAACTGTTTGCGAATTTTAGAAAAAGCAAAATAATAGAAATAATATGGCAAAGAAAACAGTTGCAGCCAAAAAAAGAGTCGTTAAAGTAGACGGTGTCGGACAATTGCACGTACACTCTTCATTTAATAACATTATTGTTACACTTACAAACAGCGATGGTCAAGTAATTTCTTGGTCTTCAGCAGGTAAGATGGGATTCAGAGGCTCAAAGAAAAACACTCCTTATGCTGCACAAATGGCTGCTCAGGATTGCTCGAAAGTTGCATTAGACTTAGGTTTGAAAAAGGTAAAAGCCTATGTAAAAGGTCCTGGAAATGGTCGTGAATCTGCGATTCGTACTATTCATGGTGCCGGTATTGAAGTAACGGAAATTGTTGATGTTACTCCACTTCCACATAATGGTTGTCGTCCTCCAAAACGTCGTAGAGTGTAATTTGTAATAGGGTTTCCCTGGCTGAGAAATTGGTGAAATTATAAATCAGATTGCAATTAAACCTCTCTGCAATCGCGGCTGTGTTAAGTTCTACCGATTTATGCATGTGGAAAGCATAATAAAATTTTAAACAAAAAAAGAAAAAATGGCAAGATATATTGGACCAAAATCAAGAATAGCTCGTAAGTTTGGTGAAGCTATTTTCGGACCTGATAAAGTGTTGGCTAAAAAGAATTATCCACCAGGACAACATGGTCAAGGTCGTCGTAAGAAAACATCGGAATACGGTATTCAATTACGCGAAAAACAAAAAGCAAAATATACTTACGGTGTATTGGAAAAACAATTCCGTAATATGTACGAAAAAGCTCAACGAATCAAAGGTGTAACCGGTGAAGTGTTGTTGCAATTATTAGAAGCTCGTTTAGATAACCTGGTTTTCCGTTTAGGATTTGCTCCTACACGTTCAGGTGCTCGTCAATTAGTAAGTCACAAACACATTACAGTTGACGGAAAAGTAGTAAACATTGCTTCTTATCATACACGCCCTGGTCAAGTAATTGCTGTACGTGAAAAAGACAAATCAATGGAAGTGATTAATGCTGCATTGAATGGTTTTAACCACAGCAAATATCCTTGGATTGAATGGAATGCAGCTTCTATGTCAGGAGTATTTTTACATATCCCTGAACGCGAAGATATTCCTGAAAATATCAAAGAACAATTAATTGTTGAGTTGTACTCTAAATAATAAGTGAATCCATGGCTATATTAGCATTTCAAAAGCCCGAAAAGGTAATCATGTTGGAAGCTGACGCATTTCAAGGTAAATTTGAATTTCGTCCGTTGGAACCCGGTTATGGTATTACAATAGGTAATGCTTTACGCCGTATCCTCTTGTCTTCACTAGAAGGGTTCGCTATTACTTCCATTAAGATAGAAGGAATTGATCATGAATATTCTACTATTCCGGGAGTAATCGATGATGTTACTAACATCATACTGAACTTGAAACAAGTTCGTTTCAAACAAATTGTTGAAGATATAGAAAACGAAAAGGTGACTATCAATGTTTCCGGTGTAACATCATTTAAAGCCGGTGACATTGGAAAATACTTTACCGGATTTGAAGTACTAAATCCAAAACTGGTAATTTGTCAACTTGATCCTTCAGCCAGTTTCCAAATTGATATTTCTGTAAATAAAGGACGTGGATACGTTCCTTCGGAAGACAACAAACCAGCGAATGCTGAAATTGGGTTAATTCCGATTGATTCGATCTTTACTCCAATCAGAAACGTGAAGTATTCTATTGAAAACTACCGCGTGGAACAAGTTACTGATTATGAAAAATTGGTATTGGAAATTAGTACAGATGGTTCTATTCATCCAAAAGATGCACTGAAAGAAGCAGCAAAAATTTTAATTCACCACTTTATGTTATTTTCAGACGAAAAAATTTCGCTTGAAGTAACAGAAGGAGAAACCGGAGATGAGTTTGATGAGGAAATCCTTCACATGCGTCAATTGCTGAAAACAAAATTGACAGATCTCGAACTTTCTGTTCGTGCTCTCAATTGTTTAAAAGCAGCCGATGTTGAAACATTGGGTCAATTGGCCGGATACCACCGTCATGATTTACTTAAGTTCCGTAACTTTGGTAAAAAATCACTTACCGAGTTAGAAGAAAAATTAGAGAGCTTGAATCTGTCCTTCGGAATGGATATTGCCAAATATAAATTAGATAAAGACTAAAGAGATGAGACACAATAAAAAATTCAACCACCTAGGCCGTACAACATCTCATAGAAAGGCACTGTTGTCCAATATGGCTTCTTCTCTTATACAACATAAGAGAATTGCTACAACACTTGCAAAGGCAAAAGCATTGCAGGTTTATGTAGAACCCTTGTTGACCAAATCAAAAGATGATACTACACACTCACGTCGTACGGTATTTAGTCACCTGCAGAACAAAGAAATGGTAACAGAACTGTTTCAGAATGTATCGGTGAAAATTGCTAATCGTCCAGGAGGTTATACCCGTATATTACGTACAGGTTTCCGTTTGGGTGATAACGCTGAAATGTGCATCATCGAATTGGTGGACTATAATGAAAATATGTTGAAAGAAAAAGCAACTAAAAAAGCTGCCCGTACACGTCGTGCAGGTGCTGCCAAAAAAACTGAAACAGCTGCTCCTGTAGTTGCTGAATCTGAAGTTGCTGCTCCGGTAGTAGAAGCACCTGTAGCAACAGAAGAAACTCCTGCTGCTGAGTAATCCACTATAAAATACGTTCATCAAAAAAAGGAATAAGCTTCGGTTTGTTCCTTTTTTTTGTGCTTTATTTCTAGTAATGTTTAAGCTCCTGTTCCTTGCGTGTTGATATGCATCGCTTTGTTGATACGAAGCGCAAGTGAATGACCATGATGTTCGTTGTGAGCTGAAATCAGAGAGAAGCCGTTAGTGGAAAATCTTTTTTTAGCATAACTATATGTTGAAACCTTCAATCACTATGTTTTTAACCGGTTGATTTTCCACCGGCAATGGAAGTAAACGCAAATTGCGTATTCATTTGGTATCGGACAGGTTGTTTCAACATGCCATTTCCGGGTGTTAGGTACAATCTATGAGCATGTTTATCCTGACCATAGTTATAGTTATCGTCCCAACAAATATACTCATTAACCACTGAACAACGTGAGCCAGTATGTGGAAGATAGAAATACAATTGTTTTTGATTTGGGATTAGTTATTTTAATAGGTTTAGATTTTTGGAGGCGAATAACCTCAATGTTCAAAATTACATTTGTTCTATTTGATTTTATGCTACTTTCTATTGATTCTTACTCACCACCCCTTCGCCATTACAATACATTTAAATAGTAAGTAATCTTATAGTATTCCGTATATAACCCATATATATTCCGTATCTATATAAATATGGAATATATATGGGTTATATATGGAATATATATGGAACATATATGGAATATCTGTATTATGATAGTGCTAGGATGGTGAAGACACTTTGACCGGATTCTGAGTTGCTTTAGATAATGGGTTGGAACAGCGATATCGGTTAACCTCCAAAGGAAAAGCATTAAAGACAAAACTTCAAAAATCAGGAAGAAGAGATGAGCCCGGTAGGACAAATTGAACGTAATACGCAAGATGATGGAAGTATTCCATTGGGAGCACACAAATAATATCAACGGTTTAAGTATATTTGTATCGTGGTTGCTTGTAATAATGGTGTTGCAGCGTGAAAGTTTTGTTGACAGGGATATATGACTTTTTTTCATCGATTTATCTTATTTGGAATTATGCTGGTGCCAGTGTATGGGTTCGGGCAATCCGGAATGAAAATAGACAACAGAAGCGTTGTTTATGGTGAAACGGCATACTATAAGGCTTCCTGGGGCTTTTTGACTATCGGTAGTGCCGTTACAAAAATTGATAGGATGCTTTACCGGGTTGATTCGGCTGTCTGTTTTAAAATAGATATCACCGGTCAAACCAACGGGCTGGCAAAGTTATTCTACGTGCGCGATAAATGGACTTCGTATATCGATACTGCCAGCATTACTACCCATAAATCCTCGCGAAGCGTCCGGGAGGGACAGTATGAGTTGGATGAGCAGATTCATTTCGACCATATGAACAAAAAAGCGGAAGTGAAGGTGTACGACAAGAAGTCAAAATCGTTTGTACTTAAGAAATTATATGATACTCCTGAAAATATACGGGATATTGTGGCCGGGTTTATGGTTTTCCGTCTGGTGGATCTGTCGAAATACCGGAAAGGGGAGACCTTTACCATCAATGGATTTTATGAAGACGAAGGGTACAAGATCAATGTGATTTACCTGGGGGAGGAAACCATTAAGACTAATCTTGGGAAAAGATTGTGTTATCGTGTGAAGCCCGTGGCACCAAAGAATCATGTATTTGATGGATCGGGTGCAGTGAATGTGTGGTTGTCGGCAGATAAATCGAAGACCATTGTCCGTATCCGGGCCAAAATGTTTGTGGGGAATATACAGATTGATTTGCAGAAATAACCTGATATTGTTAAATGAACTCCATTTATGGCGTATTTCAATTTACAAAGGATGCTTCAATTTATTCTTTTTAGCGTGTAATTTGAAAGTCTACCCCCAAAGCAGTACTTAAAAACTGTACGGAATGAGATTATTTTCACCCTCAATACCTAAAAAAACAACCTCCAAATCCTGTTTTTATTCAGGAAATCAGGCGAAGATATCGTTTTGAAAACACAAACCACACTCCAAATCTCAGAATTCCTGATATAAATCAGGGTATCTACATATTTCTTCGTATTTATTTCCATCTCAAATGACTTTTTGGTCAGTAGGTTAGGGCTATTCTGCTTTTTATAACATAAAAAACAGGGGAATAAGTTTGGTTTGTAAGGGTAAAGCGACTACTTTTGCACCCGCTTTAAGAGAGAAGCATGTTAGGATTTACTATTTATTCATTTACCATTTACTATTTGAATGGCCTTGAAAATAAAACGAATCTTTTTTATAAAAGGTTTGGTAGTCCGGAAAAAAGCACTACTTTTGCAGCCGCTTTAAGAGAGAAGCTCGGGAACTGATTTACTATTTATTCATTTATCATTTACCATTTGAAAAAACGGAAATGAGGGAATAAAAAAACTTTAGTTTTATTTTGAAAAAGGCTTGGTAGTTTAGAAAAAAGGTTTACCTTTGCAGCCGCTTACAGAGGTAAGGGTTTTACTAAAAGAACTGAAATTAACTAACTGAATAAAAAACAGTTATGAGATGAAAATGACGTTAGGATGTAGCATGAAGCAAACAAAATAAAACAAAAACTTTAGCAATAAAGTTTGGTAGATTAGAAAAAAGCGTTACCTTTGCAGCCCGTTTGAATGACACGAATTGAAACACAAACAAACGAAACGCACACATAAGTATTACAGGTTATTTAATCGAAGCGCGATTAGCCGAATAACACAAACCAATTATTTAACCGGGAGCGGTTGAGTGATACCATTAGAAGTCTTGAAAAACAAATGCACTGTGAAGTGCACTCTCCAAGTTCCCCTTTAGGGGTTAGGGGTTTTCCAAGCGTCGATCTTTGAGAATACATGAACAACAAATAATGTAGTATAAGAAAAGGGAAATTTTTTTTTTATGCCACGTCAATTTTCTACAATAAATTAAATGAGATAGCATCCGAGCAAAATAAAAAGATACAACGAAGAGTTTGATCCTGGCTCAGGATGAACGCTAGCGACAGGCCTAACACATGCAAGTCGAGGGGCAGCACAATGGTAGCAATACTATGGTGGCGACCGGCGCACGGGTGAGTAACACGTATGCAACCTACCTGTAAGAGGGGAATAACCCGGAGAAATTCGGACTAATACCGCATAATACTGCGAAGCTGCATGGCTTTGTAGTTAAATATTTATAGCTTACAGATGGGCATGCGTATGATTAGCTAGTTGGTGAGGTAACGGCCCACCAAGGCAACGATCATTAGGGGTTCTGAGAGGAAGGTCCCCCACATTGGAACTGAGACACGGTCCAAACTCCTACGGGAGGCAGCAGTGAGGAATATTGGTCAATGGGCGAGAGCCTGAACCAGCCAAGTCGC
>Ga0302170_10000402_pt1 | contig 17367 bp, 10 predicted proteins | sample I_Fen_N2_1_FD_193492 | JGI IMG/M metagenome (GOLD analysis project Ga0302170, IMG submission 193492) | Peat permafrost microbial communities from Stordalen Mire near Abisko, Sweden - I_Fen_N2_1 | ecosystem: Environmental > Terrestrial > Soil > Wetlands > Permafrost | place: Sweden: Abisko...
ATGATAGTGTATGCTAAATAGGCCTATATTTGTACAGCTTAATTTGTGTAACCGAAAAACTAATAAAATGAAGAAAAAAATACTTTTTTTATTAATCCTTGTTAGTGCGCTTTCTGTAAGAGCACAGCAAAAAACTTGTTATAGTTATGATAATGCGGGTAATCGTATTTCTCAGAATGTGATTCTCATTTCTATTTCCTCAAAGTCTTTATCACAATCTACAGATTCAGTTTCTCAGCAGAAAATTAGTAGCTCGCTTTTAACTTGCAATGTTACGGTGTATCCAAATCCGACAAAAGGGGTTTTGTCTATTTCTATTACGGAAATTGCAGAGGATGCTGTCTCGGGAATTGCATTGTATAATAGTTCTGGCCAATTACTAAAAAAAATGCAAGTTATTGGTAATAGTACGTTTCTTATCGATATTTCTTCGTATGCTAATGGAATATACTTAATAGATTTTAAGCAAGGAGAGAGTCACCAACTTTATAAAATAATAAAAGAATAATAGCTATGAATAAACACACTGGAACAGTATTTATTATACTTATTGCCTTTTTTAGTTCTTTACTCTCAGCTCATGTCCCAGAGGCTGTGGGCAGTATTTCTGGAAATTTTTTACTTTCGGGCTCAGGAGCAGCAACCTATAATATCCCATTAGAGTGTGCTTTAGGAGTTAATGGTATGCAGCCTAATTTAAGTTTGCAATATAGCAGTCAAAGTAGTAATGGAATAGCTGGTTTTGGATGGAGTTTAAGTGGATTGTCTAGTATAATGCGTGTACACAAGAATAGCTATTTGGCAAGTAAAGCCTCTAGCGTTTCTTGGGATTCTTTGGATTTTTTTGCTTTAGACGGACAAAACTTGATTGAAATTCAGCGTTGGAATACGGATAGCATAGAATATCGATTAGAGAACGACCCTACTTATCGGATTATAGCCCAAAACATAACGAGTGAAGGCCCCAGTACCTTTAAAGTGCAAACTAAAGATGGGCGCACTCTGTATTACGGCGATCCCAACGCACTCTCTTCGTATGCTCCATTCTATACAGATGCGCATGCTAAAACAGGAATAGTGAAAGGAGGATGGAATCTTTTTTATGTAGCAGATGCAAGTGGAAATTATATCCAAATAGATTATCTTAATACTTTGGATGGGGCTGTTGGCAATGTGATTCGTAGAATATCCTATGGTGGAAATACAGTGGCAGGTAAGTCAAGTGATTTAAGCGTTTTTTTTGAGTATGAAACCCGACCTGATGAATTAGATGCCTATTTTTCGGGAAAAGAGACTCTGCAACAAATGCGTTTGAAAACAGTACGTAATGTTGTGAATGGTACTACGCAAAAAGAGTATCAATTAACCTATCAAGAAGGTAAAATTAGTAGACTTTCTTCTGTTGTACTTTATAATAGAGGGATACAGCAATACAAACCGCTTACTTTTACTTATGGTACTAGTAATACAGGTTCTGATACAGACATTTCATTTATAAAGAAACAAGAATCGAATAAAGATAAAGAAACATTGTCTTTGGCTGTTGTTGATATTGACGGAGATGGATATAATGAACTTGGCGATTTATGCAAAGTTACTGACCCTACTTTTGGAACTGTAAATGTTTTTTTTGAGCCACATAAATTGTCGGACGGGTGGATCAATGCTACGCACTTAGGTTTTAATGTTTCTTGCTTTTTATGGGATGTACAAGGTGGAGGTGCTCCTACATTTGGTGATTTTAATGGAAATGGCACAGCGGATAATGTGCTGATTTCGACGCAAGGTGATGATTATAGCGTTCTTATTCGAGACATGGGAAAAGATTCTGTATTGTATTATAAAAGTTTTCATGTAGCATCTGCTGAGCCGTTTGTCTCGGTGTGTAATATAACAGGGAATCCGCAATCGTCATTATTTATAATTGATAATACACCCGTTGCTATAAGTGGAGGATACCGTTATCCTTTTATTCAAATTTCAGGTTTTCCAAATGGGAAGGTTGGGCAATTAAATGAAGATCGATATATTGCAGTTCCTTCAAAAATAAAATTTGCTACAGTGACTCATCTTAGTGGCTTAGCAAATTATGATGATATTTGGCTGGAATTGGAAGATGGCTCGAATCGTATAATGAAAAATAGGCAAGATGAGGGTGGCTTGTTTACAGGAGATGTTTCTATTATTAATACCTCATTGCATATAGAAAAAAAAGATCTTCAAACTTTTGCTGATATGAATGGTGATGGCCTTGTAGACATAGTTTATCGAAAAAATAAAAATGATTGGAAAGTTGCATATAATCGTGGCGATTATTCATTTACAGAAAAAACATTGACGATAGATTGCTCACAGTCGCGTATAGATTCAGTGTCTTCTCGCTATGATGAGAAAGATCGAATTTTTGTATTAGATATTAATAATGACGGACTTTTAGATTTAGTTTTTGCTGATGAATGCACTAATGAGAATAAAGATGCTAATCCGATAATTCCTTCTTTAGCATATGTTTATACTTTTAAAGGGACTACTTGGCGATTTTACCTTAACACAGGTACTGGATTTGAAACGACTCCGTGGAAGACAGAAGAGACGTCAAAACATTCTTCTTATGCTTGTATGGGCGACCTTCTAGGAAAAGGAACTGTGAATTGGGTACATGAAAATGACAACGGCAATGTTATTCTTACCGATTTCGGGTTGCCTTTGAATCAAAATATTCTCACTCAAATTACGAATCCGTTAGCAGGGAATACTACGTTTACTTATAAGTCCCATGTTGCTTGTACTGACTCCTTGGTGCAAAAAACAGAAATGACTTCTGTTGCACAATATTTGGCACAAGGTTTTATGCCTTTTAAAACGACAGGATTAATAGTCCTTTCAGAATATTATGATGGACTGAATAATTATACTTATTCGTATGGATCTCTCCTTTATAATTGGCGTCATCGTGGTATGATCGGTTTTCGTTATCAGGTTGAGAAAAACGTATCTCAAGGTACACAGAAAGTAAGTTTAAATCAGCTTTATAGTGGTTCCGGTAGTACAAAAAAATATTTCTTAATGCTCCCTTATACGGTGAAGGAATTTTATGAAACGACTCGTAGTAATCCATATTCCGAAAAGTTTTATACTTATTCTTATCCTATATTGGGAAGTTATTGTGTTTTCCCAGTACTTACAGGGACAAATAAGGCAGATAATATTAAACATATAAAGGTTTCAGAATCTTGCTCTTATGATTCATATAATAATGTAATAGAATCGTTTCAAACTCTTGGCGATCTTGAAACTGGACAACGTGATGGGAAAGAAATTTCGTATGAAACTGTAAATGCATGGTGCCCGAGTAAGGTCATACAGGAGAAAACGACAAGCACAGCTTATCAAGATTATGAGGATATTGAATCTATAACTCGTACAAATGTCTACGCGTATGATACAAAAGGGCGCTTAACTAAACAAATTATCGATGCTTTTGATGAGAAAGCTATTACAACTGATTATAAAGATTATGATGCTTTTGGGCATCCATTGATTACAGAGGTATCTACAGGAGGTGTTACTCGTAAAAGCACATGTAATTATTCTCCATCTGGACGTTTTATAGTTAGCGAGACGAATCCATTAAATGAAACGACGACAAGCACTTGGGATGAAGATCGTGGATTACTTCTAACGGAAACAAACCGGTTAGGAACGGAATCTTATACTTATAATGACTATTCGGAACTTACGAAAAAACAACCAGCTAATGGTATTACTGAGAGCTATTCAACTTTATGGATGAGAAGTGCAACGTTTGTTTATCTTCATCGTATAACAAAGCTCGGAGAACCTACTGTATCTATATACTATAATAAATATGGGCAAGAGGTTTATCGTTCTTTTTTAGGATTTTCGTCGCAATCAGTGGGCGTGTATACTGAATATAATCGTCGTGGATGGCTAATGCGGAGGTCAAAGCCGACCTCTAATTATCCTTCTGCAGATTGGGCTGAATGCTATACCTATGATTGTTTTGGCCAAGTAATACGACTTGCTACTCCCGCAGGACTCACCACTACAACATACTCTATTGTTGACAATGGAGGGTCTACAGGATATGCAACTACTGTTACCACTCCTACTACAGAAACAATAACAGAAAGAAATATTGCTGGGCGAGTTTATGCATCCACGGTGAATGGAAAGAGAGTTACTTTTAGAAATACTATTGGCGGAAAAATAAAGGATACAACTCCCGAGGGAACAGCGACTATTTCCAAGAACTTTGATATGCAAGGAAATTGTATTCGTTTAATGGATCCGGATGCCGGAACTACTGATTATGAATATGATGGATGGGGAAATTTAGTAACTGAATCGCAGCAGATTCATCTAGGAAAAGGTATAACAACGACTAAGTATAATTATTCTTCAACGGGTCTTCTGTTGAGTAAAGTCCGTGGTACAGAAACGATATCTTATATTTATGATGATTATAATCGTTTGTTGAGCATGCGTAAGAAGCAGAATGGTTATCACGCAAGATTATATAAATATGGTAAATATGATCGTGTGATAGAGCAGATTGATTCAGTAAGTAGCACTTTGGCTTTTTCCACTCAGATACAATACGATGCTTGGGGACGTGTAAGTAAAGAAACTTATCCTTCGGGTTATTATATAATTCGTACTTATGACACAAGGGGTTATTTAACAAAAATAACAGATAGTTCTTCGCGTCTTATTTGGCAACTTCTTAGTTGTGATGTAGAAGGCCGTGTTTTGCAAGAGAAAAAAGGATCAGTTGTAACGACCTATGCTTATGATAAAAAAGGGCAGTTACTTTCTGCCATAGCTCCAAACGTAGTAAACAGAATTTATACCTATAATCCTATTACAAGTAATTTATTAACTCGAAGAGATTTGATAACTGCTCAGCGAGATTCCTTCCGTTACGATAGTATGGATCGCTTAATAGGTTGGAATAATGGATATAATTCCTATGACGCAGATAATGGTAATATCGTAAGTCGTTGGGGTACAGGGGCATCTCCAGTTACTTATGGATTTGAAAGTCAACCTCATGCACTTAATACTATCTCGTTGAAGCCTTATTTTGTGAATGATGATAAAGTGACCTATGCATATACTGATTTTAAAAAAATAAAAAACATAGCAGTGGAAGGCCTTGCTACAGCTACTGATACTTTAATCTCTTATAATTATGGGGTTGATGAACAGCGTTTTAGGTATTCTGGAGAAGGTGTTATTCGTTATTATTGTAATAATTATGAGGAGGAAACTAGTGGTGGAAAAACTCGTAAAATTCATTATATAGAAGGAGGAAGTGGACTTGCTGCAATTTATATTGAGGCTACAGATTCTACTTCGTTATTAAATGCATATATTGATAATCAAGGATCCTTAATTGCTTTGGCCCACGACTCTCTTGTTGTACAACGTTTAGCTTATGATCCTTTTGGAATTCGCTTGAACCCGTATAATTGGGCACAAGAAGATACTTGTACTAATTTTATTGTTTCTAGAGGTTATACGATGCATGAACATATTGATCGCTTTAAATTGATTAATATGAATGGCCGTGTTTTTGATCCCTATACTTGTACTTTCCTTAGTGCAGATCCTTATATTCAAAGTCCAGAGAATTGGCTAAATTATAATCGATATGGATATTGTTTAAATAATCCGTTAAAATATACAGATCCGAGTGGTGAGCTTTTTGCTTTTATTGTTGGTGGACTAATTAATTGGTTTAGTAATGGTTGTGAATGGAATGCAAAAGGTTTGGGCTGTTTCCTTTTTGGAGGTGTGGCTGGAGAGCTAGGTTCTACAATCACTTCTGCCGTTTCTTCTTCGTTAGCGGGTGGTGCTACTGGATTTTTGCATGGCTTTGTTGCTTATGGTAGCGGTGGATTTGCCGGAGGTTTCGTCCTTGGAACTGCAAATTCTATGATCTATGGTGAAACGAATTTCGGGAAAAGTTTACTGTCAGGTTTACGTATGGGATGTGCCTCTGGAATAACAAGCGGATTAGTCGGTGGAGTTATAGGAGGTATATCAGCTAATAAAGAAGGTCGATATTTCTGGGATGGAAGTCAAAGGAGCAAAGAAATTATAGATCTGAAGCATCCTTATAGATATTCAGGGGACGGGAACTGCATTGGGGATGCATTTGAATCAGGTACAGAAGGTGGTGTTACTGCTAATCAATTTAATTCTTGGTCTGTGGATAAAGATGTGATACAAGAAGTTGGTAAGCAACTCCAGAAAGATAATGCTCGTTTGTTCTTTGATTCTGAAAAAGAGCTATTCAAAGCAGTTAAACAAGGAGATGTATATATAAATCTTAATCGTGGGCATATGGTTTTAGTGAATAAAGTCATAGAGGAGAAAATAATAACACTTTCTGGACGTGTTAAGTGGAACTGGTCTACCTATGTAATGAGTCCTGGAATAGGTCAATATGTTCAATATCCGTTTTACCTTTTAAAAACTAGTATAAATAAATTTATTATGGCACGCTAATGAAATCTTATTTTTTTATTTTATTTTTATTTTTTTCTATAACTTGTTTTGGGCAAATAGCAAAAGATTTGATTCCAGATCCTTTGAAAGAGAAAAGTGAGATCTTTTTATCCAAGCAGATCAGGAAGTACTATGGCAAGGAAATGGCAAAAAAATATCATAACTTTCTTATTATATACGATCTAGTAAGAATTGATGGTGCTTCTTTTCCGCTTGATTTGAGCTCTCCAAGTCCGGAGGTTCTTCAAATGGATAGTTTGATTGCTGAGGGGAAATGCTTGACTGATTATTATAAGGCCTATGAGAGAGCGCCTATTTTTTATTTTTTAGCTTATGATGATTCTCTTAATATAAAATTTAGCGGAGATTATAGAAGACCATTTCTGTATCATGGTGATATGAGACCAAATGATCAGAATCAGCGGTTTGTTTCATATATTAAGCGAAAACCGAAATTGATTTTTAAAAATTTGATAGGCCCCCTAGATATTATTTATTTAATATTGGAGAACGACAGTATTGTAAAAGCAAGTTTCTAGTTAGTGATTATTTTTTTTAATTCAAATTTTTATCCCAATGAAAAAAAAGTTTATTATTATGCTCGTTTTTGATTGTTAGTTTAACGATGCTAGCACAGGCTACTAGAGCAAAGAAGTTTATTCTTATGGTAAATAAGTTTGAAAATATTCCTAATGATATCTTAAGCAATGTTGATAAAATGGGAGTGGATGAATCTTTATTTCTTACCGAATTAGAGGGGAGATATTTCAATGCTCTTTATCAGATAGAAAAGCAGGATTTTAATTTGTGTGGTAAAAAAGTGACTTTCCTAACAGGCAATACAGGAAAGGCAATTTGCAATAAAAAAAGATATCTTGGATTCGAAAAAAACGCCTTGGAGTCAAGCAGCTCACCATGTCATGGCGCTTTGTATATTTTCAATGCTGCTCAAAAAGAGAAAACTGGCGGTTATGATGCCGCAATTGTTTTTTGGACTAAAAAGTGGCCGATTTATATTAAGCAAGTAGTTAGAACGTTGAAAAAGCAACATAAAATTGATTGCAATGTAGATAGCATTAATCCTAAATTTAGGAAGAGGAAGAGCGAACCAACAATTTCGGAATAATCTTATCGTTACAAAGTAGAGCAAGTTGAACGGCTATTACATATCTGTAATATCTAAACAAACTGAATTAATATCATACTTATTTAGTACTTTCTTTTTCAAGACCTCAATTTTGCCCTCGAACAATTGGGGCTTGAAATTCCTCCTTTGTCGCTTGATCTCTGCTACCAAAGCTTTTTTGTCATCAAGCGTTATGGCTACAAGGTCTATCTCGTTTTGGTCTCCTTTAGCTTCCCACCAAGATCCAATTGCTCTGTATTCAAAAGTCTCTTGTAGCTTTTGCTTAAAATAGGATTCTAATGTTTTACCCGAATAGGTAGGGTAATCTTCACTTATTATCTTGAATAAACCTTCGTAATTGCCTAGCTCAATAAGCATTCTGTTACGCTCGATATATCTGAACCAGAAACGTAAAAAATTATCGGATACTTCATATCTTACTGTTTGAGAACCTTCCTTCGCAAAAATAGGACGTTGCTTCCTTATTACTTCATAGATGGTTTCCAACTTACTTAATTGTCCTCCTATGCTCTTTTCTCCCATAAATGCCTCTATCTGAGATTGGGTATTCATCCCTGATGAAATAGCATCTAAGATGGAAAAATAGTTCCCATACTTCCTTCCAAATTCTTGAATTAAAAGGCTCCGACCTTCGTCAATAAAGGGTGAGTCGCTCTGACAAATGTATTTTATCATTTTGGGAATGGATAATGCTTTATTATCTACTAAAAGCTCAACGTATTTTGGCACACCTCCGGTGTAAGTGTATAAAGCAAGAAGTTCATCGTTTGTATAGTCCGGCTTATAATCAGTCATAATCTCCTTCAGAACAGAAGTTGTGAAAGGGGCAAGTTTTATCATTGCATCTGCTCGTCCGAACAAAGGCTCTTTCTTATCTTGGAAGATTTTGGTCATCAATGAATAGATGGAGCCACTAACGATAAAATTGATAGTGGTTGCTGTACGATATTGATCCCAGTAATTTTGGATGTCACTATATATCGACTCATTGATATTAATAAACTCTTGAAACTCATCAATAACTAATGTGAATTTTTGAGTCTTTCCTTGCTCTAACAAAAAGCGGAAAATCTCGATAAAAGAGCTCATCCTAGGTACAAAAACAGATAGTTGTTTTTCTATTTCAGCGCAGAAGCTATTGCACAAGTCCGCTTCGCTCTTTCTGCTCACAAAAAGATAGACAACGGATTCTTCTTTTAGCGCATTTAAGATAAGCGATGTTTTACCAATTCTGCGCCTTCCGGTGAGTACCGTTAACTTGGAATGATCATTATAAGCCATCTCTTTTAGTTGCTGTAACTTGGCTATTTCTTTTGTGCGATTATAGAATTTCATAAGCTGCTTATTTTACGGCTGTAAATTTTACCACGGTTGCAAAGATAGTAAAAAATATTATTATAGCCTTATATTCAACAAGTAAAATAGAGTTTAGGACATCCAACGCCTTCTGTTTGTGATTTATTAACGGAAAGAAGTTTCGTCTTTATTTTCGTTTCACAAACAATTGTTCTACCTTTGCCCTCTAAACTTAGCTCTTAAAAGCCAACTCATGACTTTATCTACTTTTGTGTCTACACGTTATTTTTCTCACTATCGTGCCTTAATAAAACTGGGCGTGCCTATAATGATAGGGCAAATCGGAATTCTTGCATTGGGGTTTGCTGATACGCTTATGGTGGGGCATCATAGCACGAATGAACTTGCTGCGGCTAGTTTCGTAAATAATATATTCGTGTTGGTGATAATTGCTACCATAGGCTTTTCGTTAGGTTTGATTTCGGTAGTAAGTGGCTTGTTGTCGGGATCGCATGATAAAGAGATTGGAGGCTGGCTGAAGCATAGTTTGGTGGTCAACTCGTTGGTTGGCGTTTTGTCGATGATTTGCATGGGGATATTTTACTTCTTTATTCCACATATCGGTCAGCCGGTTGAATTGTTGCCTCTGATAAAACCTTTTTTCTTTGTTTTATGGCTTTCAATGCCGTTTGTGGCTTGCTTCAATGCGTTTAAGCAGTGGGCTGATAGTATTATGGATACTCGCCTTTCGATGTGGATTCTTATAGGAGGAAATCTTTTAAATATTTTAGGTAGCTATCTTTTAATTTATGGCGTAGGGCCTTTCCCTGAAATGGGATTGTTGGGTGCCGGCTTTGCTACTCTTTTTTCTCGAATGGCAATGTGTGTTGCTTTTGCTATTTATTTTTCTCGTGTGGCTCGTTATCGATCTTATCGAGAGGGGTTCCTGAAAATTAAGATTCAACTTCAGTCGCTGAAACGTTTGGCTTCTGTTGGCTGGCCTATCGCTTTGCAAATGGGGATGGAGGCTGCTTCGTTTTCTCTTTGTGCTATTTTGGTGGGTTGGTTGGGGACGATTGCTTTGGCTGCTCATCAGGTGATGCTTACTATTAGTACGCTTTGTTTTATGGTTTATGTGGGAATGGGGGGCGCTATTGCTGTGCGTTGCAGCTATTTTAAGGGACAAGGGGATGGACTGAATATACGTCGTTCTGCTTATGCGGGATTTCATCTAATAATGGTTTTGGTGGTGATTGCTTCTGTTAGTATCTTTACTTTTCGTGGAGACTTTGGAGGATGGTTTACTGAAGACCCTAGGGTAAGTGCGGTAGTTGCTACTCTTTTTGCTCCGATGTTGCTTTACCAGTTTGGAGATGGCTTGCAAATTGCTTTTGCAAATGCGTTACGAGGCATTGCTGATGTGAAACCGATGATGTATGTTGCTTTTGTGGCGTATTTTATGGTTTCGTTGCCGGCTAGTTATTTCTTTGGATTTATATTGCATTGGGGGATAGTCGGTGTCTGGATGGGGTTCCCTCTTGGGTTGACTCTTGCGGGAACGCTTTTTTGGTTGCGATTCCGTAGCCAAACGAAGCTGAGATAACTTTAATCGGGGCAAAAAAGTACACGAATAAGTAGGACTTTCATAAAAAAGTTGTACCTTTGCCCTGTTAACACTAATAACTTGCCTTGGAATAGTAGGCGAAAAGGATAGATAGATATGGCAACTGATAAAGTAGCGATAATAGTTGGCGCAGGTCCGGCAGGGCTTACTGCGGCACATGAGATGCTGGAGACCACAGAAGTGCATCCTGTAATCTTTGAAGAGAGCGCGGTAATTGGCGGTATCTCGCAAACAGTAAAATACAAGGGCAACCGAATGGATATCGGCGGACACCGTTTCTTTTCGAAAAATAAACGAGTCACCGATTGGTGGAATCGGATGATGCCTTTGCAAGGAGCGCCTTCTCAGGATGATATCCTTTTGCAACGGACTTTAGATGGTATGAATAGTGAAGGCCCTGATCCTTCTCAAACGGATCGGGTGATGTTGCTTCGTAGCCGTATTTCTCGGATCTTTTATTTGCGTAGTTTCTTCGATTATCCGATTTCACTGAAGTTGACTACTTTTGTGAATATGGGTCTGGTGCGTACGATGAAAGCAGGCTTTGGCTATCTTTGGAGTACGATGGTGAAAAGACCGGATGATACGCTTGAAAATTTCTATATCAATCGCTTTGGAAAACCTCTTTATAAGATGTTTTTTGAGGATTATACGACTAAGGTTTGGGGCGTACATCCATCTAAATTAGGTGCGGATTGGGGCTCTCAACGTGTAAAAGGGCTCTCTGTATTTGCTATTCTGAAAGATATGCTTCGTAAATCCTTTTCTAAGAATGTGGATCAGTCGAAAGTGGAGACTTCTCTTATTGAGCAATTTATTTATCCGAAGTTAGGCCCGGGTCAACTTTGGGAGACGGTTGCTGCTGAGGTGGAGAAAAAAGGAGGCGATCTGTTTATGCAGACTGGCGTAAAGGAGATTAATGTTGCCGAGGGTAAGGTGGTTTCTGCTACGGTTGATGCTGCGGAAGGATCGAAAACGGTTGCTTGCGATTATCTTCTTTCTACGATGCCGATTAAGGATTTAGTGGCTTCGCTTCGTGGCATTGAGGTGCCTACTGAGGTGAAACGTATTGCTAAGGAGCTTCCTTATCGTGATTTTATTACGGTGGGCTTGTTGGTCGACAAAATGAAAATCACGAATGAAACGAAAATAAAGACTTATAAAAACCGTGTACCTGATACTTGGATCTATATTCAAGAACGCGATGTGAAGATTGGCCGTTTGCAGGTATTTAATAACTGGAGCCCTTATTTGGTGGCTGATTACGAAGGCTCCATGTGGATTGGCCTTGAGTATTTTTGCAGCGAAGGGGATGAACTTTGGCAAATGACGGATGAGGCTTTTATTAAAATGGCGATTGATGAGTTGGTGAAGATTGATATGTTGGATGCTGCCACTGATGTAAAAGATGCTTGTCGCATAAAAATCAAAAAGGCTTATCCTTCGTATTTTGGTTCTTATTATGAGCTTGATAAGGTGAAGGATTTCTTGGATGGCATTGAAGGTTTATTCTGTATCGGCAGAAATGGACAACATCGTTATAATAATATGGATCACTCGATGCTAACGGCAATGGAGGCGGTTGATAATATCGCGAAGGGTGTATCTAGCAAAACGAATATTTGGGCTGTGAATACTGAGGAAGGATATCACGAAACGACTACTAAAGAGAAGTAATAAGAATCGATGAAGCGCTATTTAAAGATATTAGGATTCATTGCTTTTGCTCTTGTTTCACTTACCTTTACGCTGCTTCATGAACAGTGGCGTGATGAATTGCAGGCATGGATTATTGCGCGTGATTTATCTTTTCCGAAGATGGTTTATCAGATGCGTTACGAAGGGCATTTTGTGCTTTGGTCGCTCTTGCTGAAACCTTTTACTTTACTTGGAGCTTATTTGAATTCCGGCGCACAGGGATTTTGGGCATACGGTGGAATTGTATGGATGAACCTAATTAGTTGGGTGTCTATGTTGATTGCTGCGTGGTTGTTAATCTTTCGCTCTCCGTTTAAAGGATGGGCGAAGTTTGCAATTCTAATTAGCTATCCGATGCTTTATTATTTTCCCGCAGTGTCGCGATGTTATGCTTTAATACCGCCTTTGCTTTTTGGCTTGGCGATGCTTTATCCGCGACAAAAGGAGAGACCTTTTCTTTATTGTATCCTTTTGGGCTTTTTGGCGCATACTCATAGTTATATGGAGGGAATGGTGGCAATGCTTTTCCTTATCTTTTGTTACGATCAGATATTGAAGCCTTGGAAGACGCTTTCTGTGAAGGAGCGTAAGCATATGGTAGGAGCAGCTTCACTAACTGTTTTATTTGTATTGCTGGCTTTTTTGCAGGTGCTTCCTGCATTTGGAGTAAGAACTGATTTAAGTAGCTGTACTTATACTTTGCAAAGGACGTTACAGGTGCTTCAGGAAACACTGATCCCGATAGAGAATGAATGGTTTGAGTGGTCTTGTTATGGGGTACTTGTGTTGCTTTTATTGGTACTTTTTTGGCGTTATTATCGCTCACCGAATATTCGTGCTTTATTCGTTTTTGTAGGTGCTATTGCTTGGCAAATCGGATTTTCTGTTTGGGTTTATCCTATGATGTTGCAGCGCGAGTACTTGTTTTTCTTCATTCTCATTTTTGTGATATGGATTATACGTTCTTCGGGGCGTACCTTGAGTGTTGTACTGCTTGTAGTATCTCTTCTTACGTTGACTAGAGGGGGAAAAGCAATTCAAGATTTGTATAAACCTTATTCGAATGCTCGCATCGTAGCAGGTTATATGGAACGTAATATTCCTAAAGGTTCTATTGTTGCATGCGATAATCTTAGTAAGGTTATTTCTGCATATCAGCCTGACTATAAATATGTGTCGATCGAAACGTTGAAACCTTTAAATCCGTATGGACCTCAGAAGGGATGGAGAACAGAGAAAATAAGGGAATTTAGTGAGTCGGTCATGGCCGGAAAATCTTATTTCTATGTTCGGTCGAATATTGGAATAAGAATGTTTTATGTTCGAAAATCGAAATTAGAGAAACTGTATACGATTAGTCGCATCGGCGAGGATGAGGTGGAACCGATTCAGGAATCTTATTATTTATATAAAGTAAAAAATGGCATGTAACTTGCAGGTGGAAGAACTCACTAAATCGTTTGGTGATTTACTTCTCTTCAATAAAATATCTTTTGGCCTTAATGAAGGTGACAAGGTGGGTCTCATTGCTAAAAATGGGGCAGGGAAAACTACTCTGTTGCAAATTATTAGTGGACATGAGGGGTATGACGAGGGGCGTATTACTTTTCGACGTGAAATTCGTGTAGGTTATTTGGAACAAAATCCGCAGTATCCGGCTCATCTTACTGTTCTTGAGGCTTGTTTTCATCATGGTAATGAAACGGTAGAATTGATTCGTCAGTATGAGGCTTGTTTGGCAACGGAGGGAACTCCAGGCATTGAGCAACTCATGGAGCGTATGGATCAAGCTTCTGCTTGGGATTATGAACAGCGTGCCAAGCAGATTCTGGGGCAGTTGAGTATTCTTCGTTACGATCAGCCGGTGGGCGAACTCTCGGGGGGGCAACTGAAACGTGTGGCTTTGGCGAATGCACTGATTACTGAGCCTGATCTTTTAATTTTGGATGAGCCTACGAACCATCTTGACTTGAAAATGATTGAATGGTTGGAGGATTATCTGAAGCGTTCTTCGCTTTGTTTACTTATGGTAACGCACGATCGTTATTTTTTGGATCGGGTTTGTAATTCGATTTTGGAGATTGATGATCAACAGATATTTGGTTATAAAGGTAATTATAGCTATTACTTGGAGAAACGTCAGGAACGTATTGACGCTTCGAGTGTGCAGCAGCTGAGAGCTTCGAATCTTTATCGTACGGAGCTCGATTGGATGCGCCGTATGCCTCAGGCTCGCGGACATAAAGCGAAATATAGAGAGGATGCTTTCTATGAATTGGAGAAAGTTGCTAAACGTAATGCGAATGCCCAGAATGTGGAGCTGAATGTGAAGGCTTCTTATATTGGAACAAAAATTTTTGAAGCTGAACATCTTTGTAAGAAATTTGATGACTTGACGATATTGGACGATTTTTCGTATGTGTTTTCACGTTACGAGAAAATGGGTATTGTGGGTGAGAACGGCTCCGGTAAGTCTACTTTCTTAAAGATTTTAATGCAGCAGGTATCTCTCGATAGTGGCATTTTGGATATTGGACAAACGGTGCGATTTGGCTATTATTCGCAGGATGGCTTACAGTTTGATGAGCAGATGAAGGTGATCGATGTGGTGAAGGATATTGCTGAGTTTATCTTAATGCAGGATGGTAGTCAACTTTCGGCTTCGCAACTATTACAACATTTCCTTTTTGAGCCGGAAACTCAACATAACTATGTGTATAAGCTTTCGGGTGGAGAGAAACGACGCCTTTATCTTTGTACGGTGTTGATGCAAAATCCGAATTTCTTAATTTTGGATGAGCCGACGAATGATCTTGACATTGTGACGATGAATGTGCTTGAGGAATATCTGAAAGCTTTCCAAGGTTGCGTGATTGTGGTTTCTCACGATAGATATTTTATGGATAAGCTGGTAGATCATCTTCTCGTTTTTAATGGAGAGGGGGATATCCGCGACTTCCCGGGCAATTATACGCAATATCGCGAATGGAAGGAGCTTCAAGAGGAACAGCTTATTGCTAAGACTACTCAGAAGGCTTCTTCTTCTGAAGATTCTAAATCGGGTAGGGTTCGTTTAAATGAGAAACCTCGGCTGACTTATAAAGAACGTCTTGAATATCAAGCTCTCGATAAGGAAATTCCTCTATTAGAACAGCAGAAAACGGATCTTGAGGCGATACTTTGTGCAGGGACTGCTGATTCTAACACGATTACGGAGATTGCAAAACAATTGGCTGCTTTGAGCGATAACATTGATGAAAAGTCGATGCGTTGGCTTGAACTTAGCGAATTAGCATAAAAATAGAAACTTAATGAATCTTACCACTTATCATAGTCATTGCTCTTTTTGTGATGGGCGTTTCCCGATGGAGGACTTCGTTCGTGCTGCTATTCAGCAAGGATTCACCTCTTATGGAATATCTTCGCATGCTCCGCTGCCTTTTTCTACACATTGGACGATGGATGCTTCTGATCTGCCTCTTTACTTAGCGGAGTTTAATCGTTTGAAAAGCATTTATGGGCATCAACTTGAATTGTATGTGGGATTGGAAATTGACTATTTGAACGAAACGCATCATCCTGCTATACCTTGTTTTCAGGAGCTTCCTCTCGATTATCGGATCGGCTCTATTCATATGCTGTATGGGGTGAATGGTGAGGTGGTTGATATTGACTGCAAAAAGGAAGTGCTAAAGGAAAAATTGCAAACTCATTTTGGAGCAGATCTTCCGGCTTTGATTAGAGAATATTATCGTCGAACTTTCCGCATGATTGAACTTGGAGGCATTGATGTATTGGGGCATTTTGATAAGCTGAATGGACGTGCTGACTTTTGCCAACCGGGGATTATTGGGGAGGCATGGGTGAAGCAGCTCTTGAGTGACCTTATGGATGCGATCGCTGAAAAGGGTTTGATGGTTGAAATAAATACGAAGAAATATCTTTCTGAAGGGGTTTTCTTTCCTGATGAAAATTTATTTCCCGAACTTCTGAAAAGAGGAATCCCGGTACAGGTTAATTCGGATGCACACTATATACAAAAGTTGAATGATGGTCGTTATGAGGCTTTAACAGCGCTCTATTGGGTAGGATACCGAACGGTTCGTGAACTCCACGATGGGCTGTGGGTTGATGCGGCGATTGAACTTTAAGTGGATTGTTTTTACCAAGGTAGGAATTTTAGTTCAAATTGGATGAGGGGTTTATTGCTCTCGCTTTTAGAAAATTCGTTTCTTTTTCCCTCTTTTTGGGGTAAGTCTGTTTGATTACTTATGGTAAGGCCTATTAATCGAACGGATCGGCCTTTTTCGTGAAGTTCTGCTAGCAATTGTTTAGCGAGTGGGAGTATTTCTTCTAATGTAACAAGAGGATGTGCTACGGTTTTACTTCGTGTATGTAGGGTGAAGTCACTGTATTTTAGTTTCAATGTGAGGGTTGCTCCAAAGAATTCTGATTTTTCTAATCGATAAATTAACTCTGTAGTAACGTGGTAGAGCTCTATGATGAGGTGAGTGCGGGCGGATTGATCTTTTTCTAAAGTGCGTTCACATCCTAGCGATTTACGTTCGTAATTCGGATTTACGCTACGAGTATCTATTCCTCGTGCGAAATTGTAAAATAACTGGCCGACTTTCCCAAATTCTCGAACTAAGCTTTCCCTGCAATATTGCTTCAGTTGCCAACCGGTATAAATGCCTAGTATATGCATCCGTTGAGCGGTTCTTTTTCCAACTCCCCAAAAGTTTTCAATGGAAAGCTTTTCGATAAATGCTTCTGCTTGTGAGGGATGAATTACGCAGATTCCATCAGGCTTTCGTTGCTCGGAAGCGATCTTAGCTAAAAATAAAGTAGAAGCTACACCTGCCGATGCGGTAAGGTGTAGCTCTTCTCGAATGCGTGTACGTATTTCATTGGCAATATCTACGGCTAAGCTTATTCCTTTTTTATTTTCGGTTACATCTAGAAAGGCTTCATCAATAGAGAGTGGCTCAATCAAATCGGTGTAGTCGTGAAAAATACTGAGAACTTGCTCCGATACGTGTTTGTATTCTGCAAAATTAGGAGA
>Ga0302170_10000406_pt1 | contig 17292 bp, 12 predicted proteins | sample I_Fen_N2_1_FD_193492 | JGI IMG/M metagenome (GOLD analysis project Ga0302170, IMG submission 193492) | Peat permafrost microbial communities from Stordalen Mire near Abisko, Sweden - I_Fen_N2_1 | ecosystem: Environmental > Terrestrial > Soil > Wetlands > Permafrost | place: Sweden: Abisko...
TATGAAATAATAAAAATGTGCGCAAATATTATACCTAATAATGTTATCGAGAAAGAACTGTATAATGGATTTATGGATGTTAAAGGCCCTGAATATACAGAAGAAGAATTAGAGTACGCAAAAAAATTCACAGAAACTGCCGAAATGGGTCATGGAAAAACATTTCAGTATTATATGGATTCGCTGTTTCAAAAGGAAAATATAGAGTTTCTAAATGTTCGTAAAAATAGTGTTATGAATGATTTCGTAGTGCCATATGAAGAAATTCACGTAGTGAAAGCACAAGGCGGGTCGTCGGATGTCGGTGATGTTAGCTTTCAATGCCCTACATCTCAGATAACAACTGCTACGTGGGCGCCTGATAGTGGTGGACACTCTTGGCAGATTGTTGCTCAAGGAAAGAGTAGCTTGGCACATAAAGCGTTGTTATATGCGGGGAAAGTAATGGCATATACAGCTATAAATATGTTAGAAAATCCAGCAATTATAGAAGCGGCAAAAAAAGAATTTAATATGCGTATCTCAAATGATCAATATGTTCCAATACCATCTAGTATAAATCCGAGAACAATGGATAGCTTTCAGAGTTGAGTATAAAAAAATCCGTATTTGAGTACATGATTTTAGCTTTGGCAGGTTTAAAAAAATAGCTAATTGTAAGTTTGTACAAATAAAAACAAAGCATTTTGTTTGCGATTACAAAAATACTGGATAAGATTGACATGAAAATTTGATTAATGTAACATATGAAACGAGCAATTCGAATAAAAAGCTTGTTTGTTAGAAAAAAGTATTAACATAATTCTGAAAATAATAAAAAACTTGGAATTCATACATAGGAGGAAGTAATTGTGAATACGGCTGAAGTATTGGTAAAATGTTTGGAAAATGAGGAGGTAAAATATATATTTGGAATTCCCGGAGAAGAAAACTTAGAAGTGATGAATGCGCTTAAGAATTCTTCCATCAGATTTATAACTGTACGTCACGAGCAAGGTGGGGCATTTATGGCTGATGTATATGGAAGATTAACTGGGAAAGCTGGAGTATGTCTTTCAACCCTTGGACCGGGAGCAACCAATCTTGTAACTGGAGTGGCAGATGCTAATTCTGACGGAGCTCCATTGGTTGCTATCACAGGACAGGTAGGAACGGAAAGAATGCATCTGACATCTCATCAATATTTAGATTTAACGAATATGTTTAGTCCAATTACGAAAAGGAGTAAACAAGTTGTAAGGCCTGACACAGTAAATGAAATTGTAAGAATTGCATTTAAATATGCTGAAAATGAAAAACCAGGGGCAACACATATTGATTTGCCATGTGATATTGCTAAGCTTCCGATTGACCCGGGACCAGGAATATTACCATTAAAACATAATACTCCGAATAAAGAACTTGCTTGTATTGAAAGTATTGAAAATGCAGCAGGTATCATTTTCCAATCCAAAAATCCAATAATACTTGTAGGCCATTCTGCTGTTCGAAATAAAGCGAGTGAAGCGTTAACAAACTTTGCTGTGCAAATGAAAATCCCTGTTATTAATACGATGATGGCAAAGGGAATTATCCCTTATGATAATCCTTATTCTTTATGGACAATTGGAATACCGCAAAGAGACTATGCCAATGTTGTTATAGATGAAGCGGATCTTGTCATAGCAATTGGCTATGACATTGTGGAATTTGCACCAGTTAAATGGAATGCAGAAGGTAAACATAAAATACTTCATATTGATGTAAGACCATCTCATATAAATAAGCTATATCAGCCAGATGGTGAAGTGATAGGTGATATTTCATATGCCCTTAATCAGATTTCCATGCGTTGTACTAGAACATTAGAACCGTTGCATGCTATGAAAATAAAAAAAATCATGAAAGAAGAACATGATAGTTATGAAAATGACATATCATTTCCGATGAAGCCTCAGAAAATTCTTCATGATATACGTAAAGTAATGGGTAAGGAAGATATCTTATTATCAGATGTGGGTGCACACAAAATGTGGATAGCGCGCCATTATAACTGCTTTATGCCAAATACTTGTATCATTTCCAATGGTTTTGCTACTATGGGCATTGCAGTTCCAGGAGCAATTGCAGCTAAACTGGTTAATCCTAATCAAAGGGTTTTAGCGGTTACGGGTGATGGTGGTTTTATGATGAATTGTCAAGAGTTTGAAACAGCGCTAAGAATTGGAACTCCTTTTGTCACTTTGATTTTTAATGATGGTAGTTATGGACTCATCAAATGGAAACAGCATGACGCTTATGGAGAAAGTTATTTTGTCGATTTTGATAATCCAGACTTTGTGAAATTTGCTGAAAGTATGCATGCTAAGGGCTATCGTATCAGTAAAGCAGAAGAGCTTCTTCCAACATTAGAAAAAGCATTTCAACAGACAGTACCTGTTATCATAGATTGTCCAGTTGATTACGCGGAAAATGATAAACTATCAATACATTTAAATGAGCTAAATACCTATATAAAAAGTAGATAATTTGAGATAGCAAAAGGCTTCAATATGTGAGAAAACATAATGCAGCCTTTTGCATTCTAAGAAATTACAGTACAAGTTATATTAAGATGGAAATCCATTTGAATCGTTCATACCTAAATATCGTTTGATATAATAGCAGATGTAAAATTCAGTTAGATTACTATTGCTTTTTAGATTAGATTTTGTTAACTCTTCCATTTTTGAAATACGGTATCGAAGCGTATTGATATGAATAAAAAGAGCTGCTGCAGTCTTATTTAAATTGCAGTCATTTTCTAAGAAGGCCCATAAAGTCATAGTTAATTCTGCTTTATATTCTTTGTCATATTCTTCGAGAAAGCTTAATCTCTCATTATAATACTTTAAAAAATCTTCGGTATTGTGCAAGACTCTTAAAAGCTGGTAAAAACCGATATCATAGTAATTTACAACGGCCTGATCAGCGGTACTAAGAATTTTGAACATATTTAATGAGAATAATGCTTCTTCGAAACTACTTTTAATATTTGTAATGGGACTGCAGATTCTTCCAAGCGTAGCTCTTAGAATGATATCTGGAAATTGTTTCTTAATAAAATCGCATTGTACACACAGTGTTTGATAATTTTTGTATCCACGAAAATCATCTTCATCTGCCTTGAATAGAATAATTATCATTCGACCAAAATGCATACAATAGGTATGCCATTTTTCATTTTTTAACCGGCCTACTAATAATTGATATACATATTGCTCTTTATTGATTCTATCCTTATCATTACGATTAACTTTTGCCCTTACGACAGCTATTTGGTAGTGTCCTAGAGGATTGAGACCAAAACTTTCCACATGTTCAACACCTAAAAGCATCTCGTTGCGTTTGTCTTTGAAAAGGAATTCTTCAATAAATGATTCCTCAACAATATCAGCATTTTTCATCCTTAAAACGTATTCGTTAAATTTCTTCTCTATATTTAGAAGATTTACATCATCTGGAATTATTATAGAAAATAAATGGTTGGTTTCTAAGAAAGTATTTAATTGATCTTTGGATTTAAGGGGTAATTTTGACCTATGATGTATCAGTATCCCTGAGGCATGGTAGGATATACATTGATTTAATAAAACTATAAGTTTATTTATATCATAGATATCAACCTGGATAGCGACAATCTCTCCCCCAGTAAGTAACTTCAAATCATTCTCTGTAGTAATAAATGTCATCCATGTCACGATGTCATTCTTGTTTTCTTCATAATAATATTTTTCCCATTGAGTTGCATTGATATATTCAACTAGCCTATTTATTGTTATATTCATATGCTTCCTTCTTCCTAAAAAGTATTATCCGATCAATGAATGCGTGTGGCAATAAAATGATTATAATAAGAATACTTATTTTATATAACAATATAATCTCCATTTTGTCAAGAAAACATCATTTTTAGGAAATCTATTTTTGCAGAAAAGCACAAATAGCCCAATCAAGTCATATTTAAATGATTTGGTTGGGCCGTTTCAGTATATGATTCGTATGATCGTATCGTTAAATATAAGTAGACTTATATAATAAAAATAACCTTTAAACATTGTTATATTTTAATAGTTTTCTTTCCTCTTTTTGGTTATCATAACAGTAGCACATATAGAAGCTGAACTAATTATTAGTACAACATATAAAACTATATGGAAATTATCAGCGGTCTTAGGCGCAGTGACACTAGGAGAAGCAACATCTGGAGAAGCAGTGACATCAGGTGAAGCGACAATAGGAGCAGCGACATCAGGAGAAGTCACAATAGGAGAAACGACATTGGGTGAATCAACAGTAGCAGTGGTGTTAGCGGATACTATCTTTAATGAAGTTCCATCAATTGCAACTTTATAGGAATCTGAAAGACCACTTATTTGAACGGCTGAAAATGCGGTACTATTTTTAAGGGATCCATATGAAATGAAAGTAGTATTTAAATCAGGTACATAGCCATTTACAAAGTTCAGCTTTAATGTTCCACCAAGTGAAGCTTGGCCAGTAATTTTGAGTAAATCATCACTACTGTCAATGTTAAGTTCAAGTGTACCATTTTGAGTTTGACTAAAGTCACCATTCATTGTTAAGCTATCTGTCACATTTTCTTCGATGGTACCACCGTTATTGGCAACATTTCCAGCTCCAAATGCTTTGCTAGAATCTGCTTCAAGAACACCTTGGGTGAGAACGGTACCGCCAGTATATGAATTGTTTCCAGATAAGATCAAAGTTCCTGTTCCTTGTTTTGTAAGTGTGCCACTTCCAGAAATATCATTCCTCCAGTTATCTGAGGCATTATATCCACCTTTTGAAGCATCCATTGTTACTGTTACATCATTATTTAATGCACCGTAACCATTTGCAGCAGCAAAAAGATTTAAGCGACCCCAGCCTTCTGCATCATCGAGTACTGGATAACCAGAAGCTAGTCCTGTTGAATATATAACCCAACGACGTTGTGTTGCATCAAGATATGGGAGGCGAGTTTCGAGTAATACTTCAGCTCCTTTTGGCACAACCATTGGTTTTGTTGTATCACCGATCTGTGCGAATCCATAGGTTAAACGATCTGTGTAATTCTTTAAATTAGTTGAATAATCACTATATTTATCTACAGAGGTTCCGGCTTGTGTAAGCAATACGCTCTGTGCCTGTGTGTAAGCGGATTGCTTTAAAGCTACATTTGCTGGATCATTTAATACGGAAGCTACAATTGCAGTCGAGGTCATACGCCCGCCTATTACATCAAAACAGGAGTGCATACCGGCTATAATTCTGTTATTTCCTAAATCTGAGGCTCTTGTGAGCATTTCCTGGAACCGCTCAGGTACGGCATATGCCAAACTAAGTGCTGCAAGATAACCGGCATTTGTATGTCCACTTGGAAATCCACCATCACTTGCAGGGGTGGCGCTTATGCATGGAACTAGATTTGGAATTACACTTACAGCGGTACTCCAACGGTATGGACGCATATATTGGTAATATGCTTTTGCAGAAGATGTTGAGGCACTACTATTACGTGCCGTGTTTACTAATTTTACGATGTTTCCAAGTGATGAATTTTCATCAGCCCAGGCAGCCGCTGTGTCATCATATTTTACAGTTGTAGCATCGGCTGGAATTACATCAGTAACGCTTGTTGTGGCTTTGGCACCAGTTATAAAATTATCGGTATAAGAACCAAGGCCTGTGATGATACTGTAATTTTGATTACGACGGTCATCTAAATATGCTTGTGTTTTTTGGGCAGCGGTACTGTTATTTGTAATTGAAGCTACCTTTTGGATATTTGCATCAAGTACAGATGTGTTCAATTTTGTTCCTGTGTTCCAAGTAGTACCTGGAGTCCAAAGATCTAAAAAACCTGAAAGAACACCGATGGAAGGGTTTGTGGCAGGAGTTTTGTTGCTTGAAGAATTATTTTTATAAGCATCTACATAATAACCATATACTGCAGGTTTTGGATCGATTGCTGTTTGGTCCACCCCATTTGCAGCAAAAGCAGTAGTTAAACTTTGACTGCTGATTACAGTAACTAATAGTAAAGCGGCAAATCTCGATGCTTGCTTCATTTTAGAACTAGATTCATAATTACGTTTCGTTAAATTCATTTTTTCTCTCCTTTGATTTGCATAACATAAATTAATGTAACTGTTCAGTACCTGAATAGTTACATTAATTATAATTGAACCGTGTTTATTTCAAATAAAGTTTGAGTAAAGCTAGCGTAAATTGTTTATACAAGCTTAGGATCATAAGTAAAACGCAGATGATCGAATTTTTATATTATTGCTACAGATCTAATAATTTCATAATATTTTCACCTAATACCATTTTGGCTATAGAATCGGAGGGGCTTACAAACTCAATGAGCTGTTTACTTAAGAGTGGTTCACCATAAGGTGCATCAGAGCTAAATAAACATCTTTCGGGCAATTCAGTAATTGCTATTTTAGCAGCTAAAGTTGAAAAAGAAGCAGATAAATCTAAATAAGCGTTTGGTGTAGATTTTGCAAATTCAATCACATCCATCCAATGATATCCCCCTAAATGTCCCCAGATAACAGGAACAGTTGGGAAAGCATTACATAAATTCATAAGTATTTTTATACCGTTTGCAGATACCGGATTAAAAGTATGAACCCATATTGGGATATTTGGAAATTGCGTTAATGCTTCAAACACAGGTTGTAACTGACTCATTTGTTCGTCTGAACCAGGAGTGAATTCTCCAATCCCTTTTAAATCATTTTGAATAATATACTGATCAATCCATTTCGCAGTTTCATTTGTAGATAATCCTAATGGAACAGAACCGAACCCCCAGAATTTTTCGGGGTATTTTTTGATTACAGTGGACAAATCGTTAATATTATTAACAAGACGTTTCATGGTGGCTTCTTTGCTATTTGTGCCAGAAAGAATTTTGTATAATACATTCATTTCTTGTTTTAGTTCCTCTAAATTTTTTGCTTTTTCTGGATGGGGTGCACTACAAAATAAAATGGCTTTATCAACCCCAGCCTCATTCATTTTTTGCAACTGAAATTTGGTAGGTAACATTAAGTGTTGGTGGCTATCAATAATCATGGTTATTATCCTTTCTTTGCATTGTTAAATTTGTTATAATAAAAGGGTAACATGTTCATTGAAAGCGAACAAGTACGCACTATTTTGATACAATGTATCCTTTTAGATACGTACAATCGAAAGGACGGTATTATGGCAAAATCAGAAAGTATTGAAGATATATGCCCAATGGAATTGGGGATTAATATATTAAGTGGAAAATGGAAATTGCAAATTATTTGGAAAATATATACGAAAGAAACGCTACGCTTTAATGAATTACAAAAGTCATTAGGTAATATCACAACAAAAACACTCACCCAACAATTAAGAGAATTAGAAGGTGAAAAAATGATTACGCGAACTGTATATCCAGAAGTTCCACCGAAAGTAGAATATACATTGTCTGACATTGGTAAAACAATTGCTCCAGTATTAAAATCTTTGTGTGATTGGGGTACGAGTTATCAAAAGGATCTTCGAAAGGGAGATTGAATTTTGGTAAAGATGTAAATGATAAGTTCCTAAAGAAAGTTTGAAATTGGAACTTAATAAATGAAGCAAGAATTGTTAAGACTCCCCAAAAGGCATGTGATATTATTATTTTGTAGCTACAATATAATTTTGAAAGGAGAAAAATGGTATGAAAAATTTCAGTAAAATAAGTCAAGCACTTCATTATATTGACGACAATTTAGATGACGATCTAAGTTATGAAATTGTTGCTGAAACATTTCATTTTTCGCCATTCTATTTTCATCATATTTTTTCTGCGATAGTAGGCAAGACAATTACGATGTTTATTAGAGAGAGGAGACTTGAAAAAGCTTGTAGAATGCTAAGCAATACAAGTGAACCAATCACTACGATATGTTTTGCATGTGGGTTCAATTCTTCACAGTCTTTTTGTCGTACATTTAAGTCCTATTATGGAATGTCTCCAAATGCTTTCCGGAAGTGTGGATATATTCCTGACATAGTATCGGTGGAAGAAATGATTAAGAAATTTGCAAATCGCCTAAAAGGAGGAATACTTGTGAGTCCAAACATAGTGAAAAAAGGAAAGCTGTTAGTTGCAGGGATTACCGGAAATGGAAATGAAACAGGAAAGTTATGGAGTGAATTTAGTAAGGTAAAAGACAAAATAGATAATAAAGTTTCAGAGAATGGATATGAAATCAGATTATTTGGAGAGGAGATTAATACATGTCATGTTGGTGTTAGTGTAAAAGATGATAACACGAAGGAATTGACATGTTTGATGCTACCGGCTTCGTTATATGCATCCTTTGATGTATATATTTCTAAAGGGTATACAAGTGAGAATGATGCAATTAATAAATGGTTAACAGATAATAAAGACTATTATGAGCGTAGTCTACTAGATGGGAAATCATATGTTGTAGAATCTTACGATGAACGGTTTAATGAAGGAAATGATGAGTCGATTGTCGAAGTATGGATACCAATTATTAAGAAGAGGTAATGATAGTAGAAATCGTAATAACGGAAAGATTATCTGATTAATATCAACAATAAAGAGGTACCTATGAGAGTTTTAATTGTGGTGGATATGCAAGAGGATTATATTGGAGAAAATACCAGATATCTGTATGAAAGAGAAAAACTAATTACAAACATTAATATGCGTATTGCAGAATATTATACGAATCGGGATAGCGTGATTTATATCAAAAATCTTAAAGTCAGAAGCAATGAAAATTATGTTTCAGAATTCATTTCTGATCTTAATGTTGTTTCTGATATAGTAATAATTAAGGATAAGTCCAGCTGCTTTAGTAATCCAGTTTTGCTTAATTATCTGAATGAGCATAGCATAAAAGATATTGAAGTTGTTGGAATTGATGGGAACTGCTGTGTAAAATCAACTGCATCAGATGCTGTGAAAGCAGGATATTCTGCGTCTATTAAAGAAAATTGCATTGGAGTATTAAATAAACACAGATTTATCCAGTCAAAAGATAAATTATTAAAATCAGGAGTATCTATATTATAATTTTCAAATAATTTGGCTCTACGATTGGATGTCATAAAGTCACATCGTCAATATAAGTAAAATTGATGATGTGACTTTTCAATTATATGGAAGATTTGATTGATGTCTGTTAATCCACTTGTAACCAACGTTCAAACCCAAAAGCAATCAGATTAATTGACTATTAACAATATTCATTGTATTGTTAACAAGAAATTAGTGCACATAGAATCAACAAATTTAAAATAATGAGGTTTATTACGTAATGGACACACGCAAAAAGAATATAGTAATTGCATTAATGGTAGCAATGTTTTTAGGCGCAGTAGAAGGAACCGTTGTGACAACCGCTATTCCAACAATAGTTAAGGATTTACACGGGTTTGAAATTATCAGTTTGGTATTTTCAATCTATTTATTAACATCAGCAATTTCAACGCCCATTTATGGGAAATTGTCAGATCAGTTTGGAAGGAAAAATGTACTTTCTATCGGTATCGTTATATTTTTAATCGGTAGTATTTTATGCGGACTTTCGAAAAGTATGTATATGCTCATTGCATTTCGTGCTTTACAGGGGCTTGGAGCAGGTTCCATCTTTACGATTACCTATACAATTATCGGAGACGAATTTAGCCTTGAGGAAAGACCGAAGGTTCAAGGTGGTATAGGAACCGTTTGGGGAGTTGCAAGTCTACTAGGTCCGTTTCTGGGCGGATTTTTAATAAATGTACTTTCTTGGCACTGGATTTTCTTTATCAATATTCCTTTTGGCATATTGTCCATTGTACTTCTCCAAAAGAGTTTAAAAGAAACATTTGAAAAAAAGAAGGTTAAAATCGATTTCGCAGGAATCATCGTTTTATCAATATCGATGATGATGTTTTTAAATATCTTTTTAGACAGTGGGAGTTTTGGTCTTCAAAAAAATGTATTTATTATCCTATCAATTGGTGCCACAGCTTTGTTATTAATCTTATTTTATTTTATAGAAAGAAAAGCAAAGGAACCAATTATTCCATTTGAAATATTTACGAAGACAATTATAAATGTAAATCTAATCAGCTTTTTGTTGTCTGCGATTTTAATTGGTGTAGATGTATATATGGCAATTTATATTCAAAATATCCTGGGATTTTCACCAACAATTTCCGGATTGGCGATGGCTCCAATGTCGGTTGCATGGCTTATGTCCTCTGTTATTCTTGGAAAATGTATCATGACTTATGGAGAAAAAACGGTAATCATGATATCTGTTTTTACATTATTTATTAGCACGTTATTATTTGCTACTTTAAATGTAAATACTGCATTACCGTTAGTGGTATTATTTTCTTTTGTTATGGGCTTTGGACTCGGTGGAGCGTTTACAACGTTAACAATTGTTGTTCAGACATCCGTAGAATATAATAAAAGAGGCGCGGCGACTGCTACTAATTCATTACTTCGAACGTTGGGACAAACAATAGGGGTAAGTATATTTGGTGGAATTTTTAATGCAGATATCGCAAATTACTTTAACAAAATAGGCATCAACGGAATAGACAATAGTAATTTGTACAGTACAGCATCAAAAATGGGTGTCACAGGGGAGCAGATAACGCTTTCATTAAACAATGCAACGCATATTATATTTATCATATTTGTATTGATTGCAATTATATGCTTGATTTTGGTAGTTGTTTTACCGAAAGTAATGCGAAAGAAATTTGTGGAGTAATTAAAATAGATTGAAAGATTGAAAAGATTGAAAAGATTGAAAAGATTATAAATCTGGTATTATAAATATAAATCATTTTCTGAAAAGGAGGCAAAACCTGTGACATTACAACAATTAAAATATGCAGTGGCAATTGCAGACAAAAATTCTATGAATGAAGCAGCAAAAGCCCTGTTTGTCTCTCAACCAAGCCTATCAAATGCAATTAAAGAGCTCGAAAGAGAAATCGGGGTAACGATATTTCTTAGAAATAACAAAGGGATTGCGATTACGATGGAAGGTACTGCGTTTTTGGGTTATGCAAGACAAGTGGTAGAGCAAGCAGAACTGTTAGAAGCGAAGTATTTAGGCGTGAAACCTTCTAAACAAAAATTTGGAGTATCAACGCAACATTATTCCTTTGCCGTCAATGCATTTGTAGATTTGATAAAGGAATACGGAATTGAGGAGTATGAATTTACATTAAGGGAAATCAGAACTTATGAGATCATAGAAGATGTGAGAAATTTACGCAGTGAAATTGGCATATTGTATTTAAGTGATTTCAATGAAAAAGTCATTAGTAAATTATTAAAAGAAAGCAATTTGATATTCGAAGAATTATTTAGTGCAACCCCGCATATATTCGTAAGTTCGGGTAATCCTCTTTCAAAAAAGAAGCTTGTCACGCTTGCAGATTTGGAGGAATATCCATATCTGTCATTCGAGCAAGGAGAGAACAACTCCTTTTATTTTTCAGAAGAAATTTTAAGTACCATTGAGCATAAAAAAAGTATAAAGGTGAGCGATCGTGCGACATTATTTAACTTATTAATTGGATTAAATGGATTTACAATTAGTACCGGTATTATAAGTGAAACGTTAAATGGCAAGGATATTGTTGCCGTACCGCTGGATGTGAATAAGAATATTAGGGTTGGAATTATAACATATAAAGGCATGATACTCAGCCGTTTGGGTGAAATATATGTCAACGCATTAAAACAAAGTACACGTAGCTTGATATAGCCAATGGTTATATCAAGCTATATTTTATTTGTAATTTACTATAACACAAGTGTACATTATAATTATGCCTAAGGCTAAGAATGCGGAGGATAATTAAAATGCAAAAATCAATTATAGGATTTCCAAGGGTTGGGAAATTAAGAGAATTAAAATTTGCGACTGAAAAATATTTTAAAAATGAGATTACAAAAGATGAATTAGAAGATAAGGCGAAGGAATTAAGAAAAGAACATTGGGAGTTACAAAAAAATGCAAATGTGGATTTTATACCATCAAATGATTTCTCATTTTATGATGGAATGCTAGATTTATCAGTGTTATTAAATGCTACACCTGCTAGATATAGAAATTTACAATTAGATGATTTAGATCTTTATTTTGCGATGGCTAGGGGGTATCAGGGAGAAAAAGGAGATGTGAAGGCATTTACAATGAAGAAATGGTTTAATACGAATTATCATTATATGGTTCCGGAACTTGATGATAATACCAAAATCTGTCTCGCAGATAACAAGCCATTTGCTCAGTATGCAGAAGCCAAAGAATACGGGATTGATACAAAATCAGTTATTATTGGAGGTTTTACATTTTTAAAACTTGCGAACTACAAAGGCACAAAAACAATTGAGGATTATGTAACGGAAGTATCTGATGCCTATATAGAAATCTTAGAGAGATTTAATATACTTGGAGTTTCCTGGGTGCAGTTTGATGAGCCAAGTTTGGTGACTGATTTATCGAAAGGAGACATAAAAATATTCACATCTATTTACGAGAAGATATTAGGACATAAAAATAATGTGAAAGTTTTGTTACAGACTTATTTTGGGGATGTTCGAGATTGTTATCAAGAACTAATAAAGCTTGATTTTGATGGAATAGGGCTCGACTTTTTGGAAGGAAAAAAGACGATTGAACTGATTAAGCAAAATGGATTTCCTAAGGATAAGCAGTTGTTTGCGGGGATTGTAAATGGGAAGAATATTTGGAAATGTGATTATAAAAAAGCATTGCAGATTATAAATGAAATAAAAAATGATGTTAATAATATTGTGATTGGATCATCTTGCTCACTGCTTCATGTTCCTTTCACATTAGAAAATGAGACAGATTTACCTAAAAATATTACTGATTATTTTGCATTTGCAAAAGAAAAGCTTATTGAATTACAGGAATTGGGAGCGCTAATTGAACTGCAAGAGCTAAAAACACCGATTGCATTACACGAGGTGGGAAAGCCAATTGAATTACAGAAATTAGTAACGTCAATTGTAGAAAATAGTTATGTGAATGACAAACGCTATATAAGAAATCAGGAAATATTTCATGCAAATCGTGTGCATGAAAACAAGCAAGTACAGGACAATGTGAAAAACCTCGCAGAATTAGATTTCATCCGCGAACCGGCAAGAAATATCAGAGAGCAAATTCAAAAGAATACATTAAAACTCCCATTATTTCCAATGACAACGATTGGATCTTTCCCACAAACGATTGAAGTAAAGCAAAATAGAACTCGATTTCGACAAGGAGAGATTACGAAGGCGGAATATGATAGAAATGTTAAATCATTTATTAAGGATTGTATTAGGCTTCAAGAAGATTTAGGTCTAGATGTCTTAGTACATGGGGAATATGAGCGAAATGACATGGTTGAGTTCTTTGGAGAAAACTTGGAAGGCTATGTTTTTACGCAAAAGGCATGGGTACAGTCTTATGGAACTAGATGTGTGAAACCACCCATTATTTTTGGTGATATTACAAGAACAAAGCCGATTACCGTTGAGTATGCCAAATATGCCAGTGGATTGACGAAAAAACCAGTCAAAGGAATGCTAACGGGACCGGTAACAATTTTGAATTGGTCTTTTCCAAGAGAAGATATTTCGCTTTCAGATATAGCATTTCAAATTGGGTTAGCAATCAAAGAGGAAGTATTGGACTTAGAAAAAGCAGGAGTAGCGATTATACAAATAGATGAAGCTGCGCTAAAAGAAAAACTACCGATCAGAAAGGCAGAATGGAACAGTGAGTATCTGGATTGGGCAATTAAAGCATTTCGACTCTGCCATAGTAAAGTAAAACCCGAAACGCAGATTCATACCCATATGTGCTACAGTGAATTTGGAGAAATTGTAAAAGATATCGACAATATGGATGCGGATGTGATTTCCTTTGAGGCTTCACGCTCTAATCTTACGATTCTTGATGCACTACAGGCAAATAACTTCGAAACGCAAGTAGGGCCAGGTGTGTATGATATTCATTCACCAAGAGTACCAAGTGTAAAAGAAATAGAAGCTGTTCTAAGCGAAATATTGAAAAAGGTGAAGAAAGAAAAATTATGGGTGAATCCTGATTGTGGACTAAAAACCAGAGGTATCAAAGAAACAAATGAAAGTTTGAAAAATCTTGTTGACGCTGTAAAAAATATAAGGCAAAATATGAATGATTTATAATGCTATATATGTTAAAATATAAGTAACTATTCCGCAAGGCATTTTTGCATACTTTTAGCAAAAATCTGAGTTTTATAGCACCAAATTGCTTCTTTATGGCAATTTGTGTGCATCGCGAAGCGTGTAATTGTTCAGGTACTGAACAGTTACAAATATAGATAATATCTGTGTATCATTCCAATTATTTTTTCTATATTATATGAATCGATTTGAAATAGATTTAATGTTTCGTTAAGGAAAAGTGATTTAATTGTTAAGGAAGGGATGATATCCTAAACACATAACAAAGAGGCGATGTATCAAAGTCGAAGGAGATAATTTATGTGGTCAAGAGAAGAATTAAAAAGTAAGGCGAAGGTATCACTTTCAAGGAATTACTGGAAGGCTGTAATGGTCGCGTTATTTTTAGCGATATTGACAGGAGGCATAGGAAGCAACTTTAATTTCAGTCATTCATATGATTTTAGCAATAATAACAGTGTAGATGGTGGTGATTATACTGCAGTGAAAGAATTAATAGATGAAAACGGTTTCGGGGGAGTTATGAATAAGGCGGCACAAGAGATTTCCCAACCAGATAAACTAGTAGTGATTGGAATAGTCATAGTGGTAGTGTTGGTGATAATGTTAATTGCTTTAGCCATTGCTTTAACAATTGATGCATTTTTAATTAACCCATTGGGAGTTGGAATTAAAAGATTCTTTGTTCAGAATTTGGATTATAAAGCAAATGTTGGGGAACTTGCTTACGGATTTGATAATCATTATAAGAATATTGTTATTATTATGTTTCTAAAGAATTTATTTATATTTTTTTGGGCACTTCTTTTTATTATTCCTGGTATCATTAAAGCATATGAATACCGAATGATTGTTTATATTTTAGGTGAGAATCCGGATATGGAGAGACGCACTGCATTTGCATTGAGTAAAGAGATGATGTCTGGACAAAAATGGAATGCATTTGTTCTTGATCTATCGTTTATCGGATGGCATATCTTGAGCCTTTTCACAGTTGGTTTATTAAGCATCTTTTATGTATCACCTTATCAATATCATACAAATGCAGCATTATACGATTTCTTGAAAAGAGAAATCAACAATGGTGCAATTCAACAAGAGTCAACCATTGTATAATTTAGGAGATGGTCTTAAGTGAAAATAAAATCGGCAGTCCAGTATGGGATTGCCGATTTTAAGGTGTTTATTTGGAGTGGTAAGTGTGAATAAAAGAAATGAGGACAATTATGGTAGAGGAAAAGTCTAGTCATACAATATTAATTGCAGATGATGAGTTGGAAATTAGGGATTTGTTGCGACTTTATCTTGAGAAAGAGGGTTATCATGTGGTAGAGGCAATCGACGGATTGGATGCCGCAGTAAAATTTCAAACAATGGATATTGATCTGGCTATTTTGGATGTTATGATGCCTGGGTTGGATGGATTTCGTCTATTGAAAAAAATACGTGAGACAAGCAACATTCCAGTATTGATTTTATCGGCAAGAATCGCTGATAATGATAAAATCTTGGGCTTGGATCTTGGTGCTGATGATTATCTTACAAAACCATTTAATCCATTGGAAGCGGTGGCACGTATTCAAGCAAATATAAGGCGTTATGATTCTATGTGTGGGAAAAAGCAAGAAGTCAAAGAACTTCAGGTCAGAAATCTGAGATTAGATACTGATTCATGTGTGCTGTATCGTGAGGAAAGTGCCATTGAGTTAACTTCTGTAGAATACCGATTAATGAAATTACTCATGGAAAACCCAGGTAAGGTATTTACCAAGCAACAGTTATTTGAACAAGGGTGGGGAGAAGAATTCTATTTATCAGATAATAATATTATTGTTTGTATCAGTAAATTGAGAGCAAAATTGTCTCAAGATGTTAATGAGTATATTAAGACAATTCGAGGACTTGGTTATCGCTTGGAGAAATAAGTCATAGGAAGTCGTAGGAATGAGGACATGTATGAAAAATTCATTTAAGACAAAAGAAAAAAGTAAATCCTTGAAACAATTTTTGAACAGAAGATTCATACTAATTATCCTTCTACTCGCACTTAGCGAAAAGCTCATCAGCATGTTATTTTCTGGATATTTATATCCATTTATTTCAAAACTCTTAGTATTTACAGATGTCAAAATTACGAACTTTTCTTCTGGAATAGTATCCAATATGACTCAAGTCGTTTTGGCTCTTATTATTATATGTATTCTCTCTCTTTTGCCCAACTTTCTGTCAGAAGCAATGAATGTGATTTTTCAAAGGTTTAGTTCAGATGTGTTACAAATCAGATTGGATGCAAAACTGCCAGAACAACTAGGGTCTCCAATATTACAGGAATTATATTACTTCGGGCTCCTTTTGTTATTCTTGGCGATTTTATTTGTAATATTATTGCCCTATTTGGTGGCAACAATTGCGTTCGAGCGTATGGTTTCTAAAAAAGTAGAAGGACCCATACATCGTTTGACAGAAGGTATGGAACAGGTTAGCGAAGGAAAATTAGATACGAGACTAACCTTTGAAACAGAGCATGAATTTATTCTAATGCGCAATACATTTAATGAAATGGCTAAACAAATGGAGCATGATGCAAAAGAAAAAAAGAAATCAGAAAAAAGTAAAAATTCACTTCTTTCTGACATTGCGCACGATTTGAAAACTCCAATAACAACTATATCCGGGTATGCAACCGCATTGATAGATGGATTAATCAAAAGCCCCGAAAAAGAAGTGCAATATCTAGAGGCAATCAAGGCCAAATCACTTCGCATGGATGAATTGATTATGCTGCTGTTTGAATATGTAAAATTAGACAGTTCAGGATTTACGCTCAATAGGGAAAGACTGGATTTAGCTGAGCTTCTGAGGGAAAATATTGCATTGCTGTACACTGATTTTGAAACAAAAAAGATCGCAATTAATATGGATATACCAGATGATAAGGTGAACTATGAGGTGGATCGCGTCCAATTTTCACGCGTGATTGCCAATTTATTAAATAATGC
>Ga0302170_10000408_pt1 | contig 17269 bp, 14 predicted proteins | sample I_Fen_N2_1_FD_193492 | JGI IMG/M metagenome (GOLD analysis project Ga0302170, IMG submission 193492) | Peat permafrost microbial communities from Stordalen Mire near Abisko, Sweden - I_Fen_N2_1 | ecosystem: Environmental > Terrestrial > Soil > Wetlands > Permafrost | place: Sweden: Abisko...
TTAAATTTTACTGTTGCCATAATAAATGAATCTTATAATTTTAGTTTAAAAATATGTCTGTTAATGTCTAAATAACATCGGTAAGTGGTTTTTTGTTTATATTTGTCCAAGATTATTTCAAAAAAAAGCAAGATCATGAAAAATATAACATTTAATTCCGTTTGTACTTTTTTCTTCGTTTTGTTTGTATCTGCCTGTAGCAAATCACACGAATATAAAGTTGATAATGCCTTCTCGGACTATCTAAAGCGATTCGAAAACGAAGGTGCCGCCCGCGGACGATCGTTTAATCCTGAGCAAGATGGATTGATTATTGAATTTGGGACGTTAAAGGATAGTGCGGCTGGTCTCACACACTATGAAACACCTATTCGCATTGAAATTGACAAAACATATTGGGATGCTATTTCAAAAACGGCTGGGGCTGATATGATGAAGGAAGATTTGCTTTTTCATGAACTCGGACATGCGTTGTTGGGGCGTAAACATTTAAACACTACGCTTGATAACGGTGATTGGAAATCAATAATGTGTGGAGGTGAAAAAGTAAATAATCGTTCGTGGAATATAAATTACAGAGGCGAACGCAGGAAATATTATCTCGATGAGTTGTTTAATGAGGGTACCTCAGCACCTGCATTTGCATCTAATGCACTGGCTGTTGATACAATTGGTTTCAAACCACTAATTCAACGAAATTTTAACACTGAATCTCAAGCTATATGGACTATTGGAGATAAAAGTGAATATAGCATTACATTGGACAATGGACGTTTGCGCTTTCAGTCAAAAATAGACCAGACATACATGGTATTTGCAAAACTTGTCAGTCCCGTAAGCAATTCGTCCGATTTTGCATTTGAATTTACCCTTCAATATCCTACTGGGTCGGCATCCAATCAATATGGAATGGTTTTTGGTGCAATTCCAACAACTGTGGACTCTACTGAGTACTTTAGTATCAATAATAATCAAAAAATGTTTTTAGGAAATCGTTCATGGTACAGTTTTTATACAGAGTTGACGAAGTCAAGTATCAATCCTAATGGAGTCAATAAAATGAAGATTTTTAAGATAGGTACTATGCTTTATTATTTCATAAACAATGTATATAGCTATCAATCAGAGATTTTCGCAAATAGTAATTTAGGTCAATTCGGATTTATGGTTCCGCCTAAAGGCGTTGTATGGATTGATAATTTATTGATATCGCAGAAGGCAGGCACAGCAGTAAATTCTAGGGTAAAACAAGATGTTCAAATAATAACCGGTGTAGAACCAGTTTCAGGGTTTATTCAAAATAAAATATACAATCAATAAGCGAAATTATTGATGTTCATTAAATAAAAATTCATGTCTAAAATTAGCATATATCAAGTGCTTCCTCGCCTATTTGGCAACGAAAAAACAACAAACAAACAAAACGGTACAATACAGGAAAACGGTTGCGGAAAATTCAATTCATTTACACCCGGGGCATTGGCAGCGATTAAGTCTCTGGGGATTACCCACGTGTGGTACACAGGTGTTATTGAGCATGCTACACAAACCGATTATTCATCAGTTGGAATTCGGAAAGATTATCCCGGAATTGTAAAAGGTAAAGCAGGATCGGCTTATGCCATAAAGGATTACTACGATGTTGATCCGGATCTTGCCGAGAATGTGGAAACACGCATGGCCGAGTTTGAGGCTTTGGTAGAGAGGACGCACGATGCAGGGATGAAAGTAATAATAGATTTTGTTCCAAATCATGTTGCCCGACAGTACTATTCCGATGCAAAACCGAGAGGAGTGGCTGATTTGGGAGAAAATGATCATCCTGAGTGGGCATTTTCGCCACTGAACAACTATTATTACTTGCCTAATCAGACATTTAGTCCAACGTTTCCTGTGCAAGGTTATACTGAATATCCGGCTAAAGCCACAGGTAATGACCAGTTTACGGCACGTCCGACACAAAATGACTGGTATGAAACCGTAAAGTTGAACTATGGTGTGAATTATGTTGAAGGAAATCAAAAACAATTTGATCCTAAACCGGATACATGGTTCAAAATGAGAGATATACTCCTTTTCTGGGCATCGAAGAAGATAGATGGTTTTCGGTGTGATATGGCAGAAATGGTGCCGGTTGAGTTCTGGGGTTGGGCTGTATCGCAGATAAAGCAGCAATATCCCGGCATTCTCTTTATAGCAGAGGTGTATAATCCTGCTGAATACAGAAACTACATTTGCAACGGAAAATTTGATTATCTGTATGACAAAGTAGGTATGTACGATATGCTTCGTAATGTAACAAGTCGTAATTTTCCGGTTCGCGAAATTACAAATGCCTGGCAAGCATTGGGTGGCATAGAAAACCAAATGCTTAATTTTCTGGAGAATCATGATGAACAACGCATTGGCTCCGGATTTTTTTCGGGTAATGGGATGTATGCTCAGCCGGCTATGATTGTTGCGGCTACACTGACTCAGGCGCCGGTTATGATTTATTTCGGGCAGGAACTGGGCGAACAAGGCATGGAATCTGAAGGGTTCAGCGGAATGGATGGACGAACCTCCATTTTCGATTATTGGGGTTTAAAGTCTATCCAAGCATGGTCTAACGGAGGCAGATTTGATGGAGCTAAACTGTCCCGAGATCAAAAAGATTTACAGGAGTTTTATAAGAAATTATTGAATATAGCTATTTCGGAGAAAGCCATAACTGATGGATCGATGTACGATCTGGTGTTTGCAAATTTTGAGAATAATAAGTTCAACACACATGAGCAATTTGCATATTTCCGTAAGTACGAGGATGAATTGTTGCTTGTAGTGCTTAATTTCGATGATAAGCCACTGGATACAGAAGTGTTTTTTCCGTTTGAAGCATTTCAATACATGGGTTTAAAAGAAAATCAGACGTACAGTATTGTTAATCTGCTGAATGATTTCGATAAATTCCCATTGCTTACATTGTCATCTAAAAATCCTATGGTAATTCATATGCCTGCCTGGAAAGGCTTTATTTTAAAACTAACAAAAGTTTAGATTCTATTGATTAATATAAAACTCTGCAATACCGTTCATATGATGTTGCAGAGTTTCTTGTTTTTGAATGTTGGGCAAACTATTAAATTGATTCTAAAACGCCCTCTTTTCTTTACTGCATTACACATTTTAATGTCTTCATTTTGATTCCGTTATTTAAACAACCCAAATGCTTTTAAATTGAAAATTGGACTATTAATTCAGAGGAAATAATTAGAGAATTATTTCTTTAATTTCTTTGCTGTTTGAAAAAAAAGTCGGATATTTATACTCGATTAGAAAAAAATAAATTTTTCATATAAAACAATGGTAATGAATTGTTTGTTGTTTTAAAAGAGACAACTTTTTGTTCTTATTTCTATTAGAATCAAATAATCAATTTTACATACAAAATGAAAGAAATTAAATTCAGTCTTGTTTACCGCGATATGTGGCAAGCGTCGGGTAAATATGTGCCCCGTAAAGACCAATTAGCAAAAATTGCTCCTGTACTTATCGAAATGGGCTGTTTTGCGCGTGTTGAAACTAATGGTGGAGCATCTGAACAAGTGAACCTGCTGTACGGAGAAAATCCGAACGATGCAGTTCGTACGTTCACCAAGCCATTCAACGATGCCGGTATTCAAACTCATATGCTCGATCGTGGATTAAACGGTTTACGTATGAATCCCGTTCCTGCTGATGTTCGTGAGCTTATGTACAAAGTGAAGAAAGCTCAGGGTGTTGATATTACACGTATCTTCTGCGGATTGAACGATGTAACCAATATTATCCCTTCTATCCATTACGCAAAAGCAGCCGGCATGATTGCTCAGGCTACTATGTGTATTACATATTCTGAAATACATACTGTTGAGTATTATGTGAATATGTCAGAAAAGTTGATTGATGCCGGTGCTGATGAGATTTGCCTAAAAGATATGGCAGGTATAGGTCGTCCTGAAATGTTGGGAAAAATTGTAAAAGCAATCAAAACAGCTCATCCTGAAATAATCATTCAATATCACGGTCACTCTGGTCCGGGTTTCTCTGTGGCTTCTATGCTGGAAGTAGCTAAAGCCGGAGTTGATTATCTGGACGTTGCTATGGAACCGCTTTCGTGGGGTATGGTACACCCTGATGTTATTACTATTCAGGCTATGCTGAAAGATGCCGGTTTCAAGGTTCCTGAAATCAATATGAGCGCTTATATGGAAGCTCGCAGACTGACTCAAAGTTTTGTTGATGATTTCTTAGGTTACTTTATCGACGAACGCAACAAATTCATGACTTCGTTACTTGTGGGTTGTGGACTTCCAGGTGGTATGATGGGATCGCTTATGGCTGACCTCAAAGGTGTACACGCCGGAATCAACTCTTACTTAAAGAGTGTTAACAAAAAAGAACTTAGTACCGATGAGTTATTGGTAATGTTGTTCGACGAAGTAAAATATATCTGGCCTAAACTGGGTAATCCACCGTTGGTAACTCCATTCAGCCAGTATGTAAAAAATATAGCATTAATGAATGTAATGTTCTTGGTTAAAGGTCAACCACGTTGGAGTATGATTGACAAAAACAGTTGGGATATGATTTTAGGTAAAGCCGGAAAACTTCCGGGAACACTTGATCCGGAAATCATTGCGCTGGCCGAAAAGAATAAATTAGAATTCTTCGAAGGAAATCCACAGGATAACTATCCAAACGAATTGGATAAATTTATCGCCGAAATGAAAGAACTGGGCTGGGATAGAGGAAAAGACGATGAAGAATTGTTTGAATTTGCTATGCACGAAAAACAATATCGTGACTTCAAATCAGGCGAAGCTAAAAAACGCTTTGAAAAAGAACTTGAAGCTGCAATCAAAGAAAAATATGCAACCAGCACTATCGAATTACCTGATTTGCGCGCGTTGAAGTATCCAAATGCAGAACCTGTAGTGTCAAATGCAACAGGACGTGTTATCTGGGAGCTTGACTTCAATGAAGTATCGGTAGAGCCTGTTCACGGAAAGGAAATCAAAGAATTCGATACTTTGTGTACTATCCAGACTAACTACGGACTTGAACACATTGGTAGCTTCTGCGATGGCCGTATAGTGGGTATCGAAAAGAAACAGGGTGAAGTGGTACGGAAAGGCGAAGTACTAGCGTATATCGAAAAGAAATAATTTTTTCGCTTTATATAGTTTATGAAAAGAGACATTGCTCAATGCAATGTCTCTTTTTTTTGCGGCTCCATTTCATGACGAATTAATTGAAAAAAGAAAAGACGCAGTTAATTAAACCTGCGTCTTTTTTCAGTAAAGTATTATGAATTTAGTGAGCTTTAAAACTCCATTTAGAATTATCACTATTCATGTCGAAAGGAGCAAGTGTAGGTGTACTGTCACCTGAAGATACCAGCGCTAACTTCTCGTTCGAATTAGGAACCACCTTAGGCATAATTCTGTATGTTCCATCGGTCAATTGATCGATTCTCCACAATTGTTCAGGAGCACCGCTAAATGTAGGAACAGTTATCACTTCAGCATCAGCAGTAGCGGCTAAGGCTCTGTCGGTACCTGCAATTACTATTTTGTAATACGCGCCTCCAATATAACCTCCGGCTTCAGGAACTGCTGTAATAGTCCATCTTTGATGTGGACGGAACATGTAGTCACCAATTCTTACACCGGTGTTTCCTGTTGGCCACGTTTTGATTACATCGGCTAATTCTTGTGCTGCAACGGGTTTTATTGGTTCATCGGTATTACGTCCGAACCCACGCATGCCACCAGCCATTCTTGTAAAGTCAACGATTAATTCCAAAGCATATCCTCTTCTTTCAGATTCAATCTCGTAAGTTCCTTCTTTGAAATTTTCGCCGCCAACAGGCCAATCGTTTTTCCACAATAGTGGACGAATACCTAATACGCTACGTCCGCTTAGATCAAGATCGGCTTCGAAATGGCAAGACATTTTTTCAACACCGTCGCCAACAATAAAACGTCCGAAGTGTCCGGGTCCGGTAACTCTTCCACCGGCTGCCAACACCATTTTACCACCGCCTTCAAGCATGCTTCTTCCCATGTTATCAAGGTAAGGACCTGTTACTTTTCGCGAACGACCTACTACGATATTGTAGGTTGAGTTTGCTCCATCGCAACAAGTACCATGCGTTCCCAGAAGATAATACCAACCATTACGGTACATTAAATCTGAGGCTTCACAATCAATTCCAACGTTTATGGCTATGTTACCTGCCATGCGCTTTCCAGTTTTAGGATCGAGTTCTACGAGGCGAATGAAACCAAAGTACGTTCCGTATGATAACCATAAGCGTCCATCGGTTGGGTCAAGCAGAAGTCCCGGATCGATAGCATCGCAATCTTCCATATTTTCAGAAGAAGCTACTACGTTAGATTCTGAGAATTTAAAATCAGGAGATTTCGGGTCAAGTGTTTTAGTCCACATGGTGTTTAATTTACCATCGTGTCCGCCGCCTAAACCACCGCCGGTAGAGCCATAAACTACGAGGTAGCGATCGCCAATTTTTATTGCATCGGGAGCAGCTCCACCACCGGGTCTTACGGCTCCACTGTTCCATGTCCAACCGTCTTCGGAGATTAGTCCGCCTCCGCCTGTGCCGAATGTGTAATATTTTCCTTCACATTCCACTATGGTTGATGGATCGTGTATGAATGGCTTTCCGATTTGTGCTATCGCACTTCCGGTTAATAATACTGATAATAGGGCTGCAGCGCCCACTATTCTATTTTTTTTCATTTTTGTACAATTGAGATCTTAAAAAGGATAACTAACTAATTTTATTCATAACTAATGGTGAGATTTTTAATCGGCTCTCCTTTTTCGTCGAGAAAGCGAAGACAAAAATCACTCATTCCGGGACCATTAATAATTACTCCCCGAACGATATTCTTTCCTTTGTTAAGCGTCAGACGAGGTGATACACAATCATCCACTACCATGCGTCTGTCTCCTGAAAGTAGTACTGATTCCTTTCCATTCAGCCACCACATCGATGCTGAATTAGACCCTACTGCCATTCTTACATTTTTCATTTCTTCCGGACAGTTAACCACGGTTACAGCCCAAAAGATTACACCGTAATACTGTTTTCTGGTTTCGTAGGCGAAACGAAATAGTTTGACATTGTAATTTGTGCTTTCTAATGCATGCCAGGTGAGTTCCTGCGTTCCAGCTTTTACTTTTTCTCCATCCTTTGGAAGGATAGTAAATTGGTTTGGGAAATACTCGGTTGCAAATGCAGTTTTGAGATAACTGTCGGTAAAGACAGTATTGCCACGGTTGGGTTTATTAATTGGTTCCAATAGTAACCAACGTTGAATAAATCCCTTAGCATCCGGTGTTTTCTTTTTGAGAGTAGCCGGAGTGAAGTACGGTGCGATACTGCGTGTTGTATCGCGTTTGGCGACGTAGTTAATTGTGCTTTTTGATGCAACGGAACAGCTTTGTGATCCCATTCCAACCAAAATAGCAGAACTTACCGCCACTAATAAAGTTTTGTGTTTAATGTTCATAGTAAATCTTTACAGTGTTTACAATTGTTGTTTTTAGATAATAAGTTTACTTCTCACAAAAGTACAAAAAAATATCACTTATCAACTTACAATTATTGAATATCTTCACTTTTTGAGATTAAAATTTTTTTCTATTTTTCTGTCGTTTTCCTTCTCCTGAGTTTAAGATAAATATTAACATCTATATCTCCAAATTATTTCTATAAATTAATATATAGTCAAAAAAACAGCATACCGACACCATCTTTCATAAGAAAAGGTGTACAAAACTCTTTGTGCACCTTTTCTTATGAAAGAATATTTAGTGAGCCTTAAAATTCCATTTGGAGTTATCGCTATTCATATCAAACGGAGCAAGTGTAGGTGTGCTGTCACCTGACGACACCAGCACTAACTGCTCTTTTGAATTTGGAACCCCCTTAGGCATTATTCTATATGTTCCATCGGTCAATTGATCGATTCGCCATAATTGTTCAGGAGCACCGGTAAATGCTGGTACTGTTTCAACTTCGCCTTCAGTAGTTGCTGTCAAAGCACGATCTGTTCCGGCGATTACAATTTTATAATAAGGTGCTCCAAGATATCCTCCTGCATTAGGAGCTGCGGTAATTGTCCATTTTTGATGTGGGCGAAACATATAATCACCAATACGAACATTGATTTTGCCTTCCGGCCAAGTTTTGATTACATCGGCTAGTTCTTGTGATGTAACAGGTTTTATTGGTTCATCGGTATTACGTCCGAATCCACGCATTCCACCTGCCATTCTTGTAAAATCAACTACTAATTCCAAAGCATATCCTCTACGTTCCGATTCAATTTCGTAAGTCCCTTCTTTGAAATTATCACCGGCAACAGGCCAGCCGTTTTTCCAAAGTAACGGACGAATACCCAAAACACTCCGTCCCCCTTGATCTAAATCGGCTTCATAATGGCATGACATTTTTTCAATTCCATCACCCACGATAAAACGTCCGAAGTGCCCGGGTCCGTTTACTCTTCCGCTGGCAGCAACTACCATTTTACCACCACCTTCCAACATATTACGTCCCATATTATCAAGGTATGGACCGGTCACTTTTCTGGAACGACCAACTACTGTATTGTAGGTTGAGTTGGCACCATCGCAGCAAGTTCCGTGCGTGCCCAGCAAATAATACCAACCATCGCGATACATCATATCGGTTGCTTCGCAGTCAATAGCAATATTGATTGCTTTATTACCTTCTACACGTTTTCCTGTTTTAGGATCAAGTTCTACAAGGCGAATAAACCCGAAATAGGTGCCATAAGATAACCATAAACGGCCATCGGTCGGATCGAGCAAAAATGCGGGATCGATTGCTTCACAATCATCGTCACCGTCACTCGATGCAACAAGCGTTTCGTCTTTGTATCCGAAGTCAGGCGATTTTGGGTCGAGTGTCTTTGTCCACATCACAAGCACATCGCTTGCATGTTGTTTTTTTGCACCTCTGGCATACGACACATAATACCGGTCTCCAATTTTAATAATATCGGGAGCAACACCGCCCCCAGGCCGTACTCCGCCTGAATTCCAAACCCAGCCATCGTCCGACACTAATCCACCACTACCTGTGCCAAATGTATAATACTTTCCATCGCATTCCGCTATGGATGAGGGGTCATGTATAAATGGTTTACCCACTTGTGCTTTCATTGTTCCGGTTAATAAAACGGATAACAGGGCTGCTGCGCCCAATATTTTAATTTTTAATTTCATAATAATTCCATTTCTTTACTGTTGCGATTTTAAATAGGATAATAATTTTATTCGTAAGTAATGGTGAGATTTTTAATCGGCTGACCTTTTTCATCCAAAAGACGAACACAAAAATCACTCATACCGGGGCCATTAATAACAACTCCACGAATGATATTTTTTCCTTTATTCAATGTCATACGGGGTGAAACGCAATCGTCCACTACCATACGTCTGTCGCCGGAAAGTAACACGGCTTCTTTACCATTCAGCCACCACATAGATGCTGAATTTGAGCCTACTGCCATTCTTACATTTTTCATTTCCTGAGGACTGTTCACCACAGTTACAGCCCAAAAGATTACGCCATAATACTGTTTTCTCAATCCATACGCAAAACGGAATAGTTTGACATTGTAGAGCGAGCTCTCCAAGGCATGCCAGGTTAATTCTTGCTCACCAACTTTTACTTTATCTCCATTTTTTGGAAGAACTGTAAACTGATTAGCAAAATACTCGGTGGAGAAATTGGTTCGCAGGTAACTGTCGGTAAAAACAGTGTTACCACGGTTTGGCTTGTTGATAGGATCCAACAGTAACCAACGTTGAATGAATCCTTTGGCATCCGGAGTCATTTTTTTTGTTGTGGCCTGAGTGAAATACGGTGCTATAGTTCGCGCCGTATCACTTTTCGCGATAGCAACATTGTTGCCCGTCTGTGCGGCGATATATCCTCCGGATTCCAACCCTATCAGGATTAACGAGCTAATCGCCAAGAATAATCTTTTGTGTTTAATGTTCATAGCAAATCTTTACAGTTTTTACAATTGTTGTTTTTAGAAATAAGTTTACTTCTCGCAAAAGTACAAAAAAATACCACTTTTTGCTGTTAGAATGATAGATATTGTCACAAAATAATTTCGTTTGAATACAATTCATTTAGTTGTTGATTTATTTTAATATTCACAACACGAGTATTTTGTTTGAACAATAAGGATTTTTTGAATGGTTTCCCGAATTTTTAGTAGCTTCTCCCTTATTGCAGTACGAATTGCAATGACTGGCTAAGACGTTACTCATTATTGCTAACAATGCTTTATAATCAAGTAACAGCACATGAATCTATTTATTTTCATTCATCAATGTACATGAGATCCATTGTACTGATCATAGGATACTTTCGTTGTTTTTCCAACTTGTATCTGAAATCCAGAGTTGCCGTAATAGGTTGATAAAGAACTTGGAGCTACAACATAATTTCCGTAATTTAAATCCTTTGTAACAACTCCATTTGCATCAGGTGTTAAGTCGTAAAAAATGGCTACATTGTTATTATCCAGAGATAATATGTTTACTCTCAAATCATATGGATGATTAACAAAAGTGACTTCTAACTTTCCTGTATACAAAGTGTCATCTTGCTTACAGTTTGAACTTAGAAGTGCAACCAGGACTACAATCAAAAGCGGCTTGATAAAAATAAACTTTTTCATTTTCATTTTCATTTTCATTGGTTTTACATAGAGATAATTATGAAATATTTATATCAAAAATTATGGAATCTATTGTTTTCCCATATTGTCATGCAATTCTATTTTGTGACTCTTAAGACTTTTTTGTTGCTTAATCTTTAGCCCATTTAGGAATCAATTCGTGCATCACTATGGCTCCGGCTCTCAGTAACACTCTGTTATTGTCAATCAGTTCACACTCTATAGTGCCAGACCTGTCGGACGCCTGGAAACCAGTCATTATCGTTTTATTTAGCTTTTGCCCCCAATATGGTGCAAGGTAGCAATGTGCCGTACCGGTTACTGGATCTTCGGGAACGCCCACACCCGGAGCAAAGTATCTTGAAACGAAATCATAGTCGGGATGTTTTGACTTAACGGTAATGATAAACCGCCCCAGATCCAAGGATTTGAGCAACTGAAAGTCCGGCTTTATCGTTAGCAGCTTATCATAGTCATCAATTTCAATCAAATATCTGTTATCATTTTTTCCTACATAAGTTGGTCTGATATTAAATGCTTGCTCTAATATCTCATTACTGTCTGTTTTAGTTACAAATAACCGGGGGAAATCTAACTCAATTTTATTACCCACTTTTTTTGCAGTCAGATTGCCACTTAGAGAGTCGAACTTAATCTCTTCTGAAGCATCACAATATTGATATTCGTAGAGTATATGCGCGGCTGCTAAGGTAGCATGACAACATAAATTTACTTCTGTCTTTGGTGTAAACCATCGTATTCTAAAATAATCATCTTGCTGAATCAAGAATGCGGTTTCGGAATAATTGATTTCTCCAGCTATTTGCAGAAGGAACTCCTCCGGGCAATCGTTGTCCAGAATACAGACTCCTGCAGGGTTACCGGTAAAAGGTTTATCAGTAAATGAATCGACGGTAAATATGCGCATATCTAATATAATTTTATAGAGTTTTCAGGTTTATATCAGCTCACAGACTTTATCTCCGGTTTCTGGAATCACAGTCGGTAGAAGTTTGTGAACTGAACATCTTTGACTTTTCTGTATTTACAGGGTTCACAGAACCTCGTTAGTGTAAGTTTACGTCACCCGCACTTCAGACTCTGTTTTTCTGACAATTTTGTTCTTGTCAATATCTCGTATATTTATGAATCGAGAAAAGTGATTGTCAATTCCTGAGAACCATTTTTCCAAATATTATTTCCTAAGTCAATTAATTTCTGCTTATCCGCGTCAAACACTTTTGCAAAAATATTACAAGCATCTAATCCTTTTCCATTTCCGTAGTATATGCCAAAGCAATTGGATGTCTTTGATCTGATAGGTTTCATAGGTCCGAATACAACTTCACCTGGCTCTGTGAACACAGAAGCATTTTCTTGAATTATGTCTAATGGTGGTACGTCATCAATCCATATTTCCTGACCGGAAACTCTTGCATGATAAAACATTCTTGTAAATGGTAAAATTTCAATAAAGGCTTTTGAGGTTGTAGGAGCCGTGTCTACATAGAAATTAAACCTGATTTCTTGTTTGTCTTCGGTGATAATCTTAAATCCAGTCATATTTCCTTATTTGTTTAATTCGTTATTTTCTATTTCGATATTGTCGCATGTTTCTGTGTCAGTACTATATTGAAAAGAAGGTTTATTCTCTTTTTCTTTATCTTCACGTTTCACCAAACTGCGTCGCCGATGAACCAAACCAATTATAGGGACAGGTCGTGACCTGTCCCTACGCAAACTGTTGCTCAACCACGTGCTATTTGCTAATCGTTCATTATTGCTAACTACTCTTTGTTTTTCATTCCTATTTAATCCCGCGATACAATTGTTCGGGAGCAGAGATATATTATTCAATCTTATCATATTCTCTCCAATACCAGTATTCGTCTATTTTATGTGAGGTTTTCACAAATTCAATCCATTGACTGTTTTTAATTGACTTTAAATCTGAAACATAAAATACTTGACAATCTTTCAAATTAAGTTCAAGTGTAATCCCGAACTTTTTAAATTGCGAATCCACTGATTTAATCTTGTATTCTTTCATCTTGCTAAGGTAGTAACGCAGATATTCATTAACTCCGTTTCTAGTCATAAGATAAGTCTTATTTAAAGTCTTTGTAGGAAATTGGAATTCACCATTTACAAAAACTAATTCCTTATTTAATAGCTTACTTGTTTTTTCCTCATATAAATAAGATGTAATCAAGCTATCCTTATAAAAATCTATAAAAACACCTTTCCCTCTTCTATAAACTGATAGGTTTTCGAAGTTTTGAAGTATGTCTATTCTGTTTGAGTAAATTCTTTTTATTTCTTTTGAATTGTTATTACAAGAAATAAGCAAAATACTTATTAAAGTAATTAATAGGCTCTTTTTCATATTTGGCTATCATTAATTATTTCTTTTATTTTTTTCTTGTTTCTGCATGTCTCGATACTTCGGCTATTCAAAAAGAAAGTTTCTTGTCTTTTTCTGTATTGATACGGTTCACCAAACCACGTCTCCGATGAACCACCCAATTGTAGGGACAGGTCGTGACCTGTCCTTTGTAATTGTATATTTATTTTTATTTAGGCGGACAGGTCTCGACCTGTCCCTACGCAAACTGTTGCTCAACCACGTGCTATTTGCTAACCGTTCATTATTGCTAACTACTCTTTGTTTTTAATCCCTATTTAACCACGCGATACAATCGCGTGGGAGTGGAGGATATAATCGTGCGGGAATTGCGGCGGAAGGATGGACTTTTCATAAGTCATTTTTTATCCATCTAAAGCTATACATATTCTCTAAATCAATTTTCATAATATATTCATCTTCGCCAATATACCTATCCAATATTCTTTTAGAAAATCCATATCCTCCAGAAGCCTTCGCTTTTTCCAAAACACTAACAATGGGATAAAATGTATGTTTATAGTTACCTGGCTGATAATACTGCTCTTCAAATAGGAGTATTTCTTTCGTATCGCATATAATTAAGGAATTTCTGCCCTCACTGAATCTTCTTGCACTTTCTAATCGCCCAGTAAAACTTGCTATATTATCGTTTTTAGTTATTCTTTTGCACGCCCGGAATAAAATAGGTCTTGTTGTTGGGAGATAGTTCTTTAAGACAATATCCCATACATCGAAAAAAGCTTTTCTTTTTTCGTCAGGGCCAGTAATAATCCAATTTACAATGAATTCTCTGGTCTGCTTAGTTATCTTCGAGTCTGTTTGCAAAATATCAATCAGATTTAGAGCTATTTCCGCTTTCTGCTTTTTTGATAGTCTGTATTGGAAGTTGTCATCCATATATTTTATTTTTGTCACTCCAAAGATAAAAACATTATTTCATATTAACGAAAATATTCACCAATTAATTAATCTGTCAGCGTTTAAATTCAAAAATTAGGCTCTCAGTTGTCCTGCGAATAATTCCAACCTTCATCGAAACTAAAGGTAAAGCTACAATTTTGGAGATTGATATACCAGACTATGATTGTGTGTTGTAATTGCTTATATATATGGTTGAATATAATGTATCTATGTTGCATATGTTTCTTCTTTTGTTGGTAAGTTTAATACTTTTGTTTGGTTTGCTAACACTTTTGATGCCGTGTTTGTGATTTAGATTGCTTTGCTAACACTTTTGTTCGGTTTGCTAACACTTTTGATGCCATGTTTGAGCTTTAGATTGGTTTGCTAACACTTTTGATGGTGTGTTTGAGCTTTAGATTGCTTTGCTAATACTTTTGTTTCATTTTCTAGTACTTTAGTAGATGGTGTGTATTAGTATACAGATGAGTTTACTAACCATTCAGATTGGTGTAACAAATGCTTTGCGGCTCGATACGAGTATGCAGATGAGTTTGTTTGCTGATATGTATTTATTGAGAATGATTACCCGGTCTCGTAACTTTCGTCGTTTGTACGGTGTTGTTGAAATAATACAGAATAAAATACTATTTTTGCAGCTTCTGTTTTAAAAATGTCAGCGAATGGCTGAATACGCTTTCAAAATGAAAAAACTGTGCCGATGATAAAAGACTTATTTATAAAAAAGACGCTTGCTCAGCTGGACGAGGAGGCCAACAGCAATAAACACGGGCTGAAACGCCACCTGGGACTTATGAACCTGACCTTGTTGGGCATAGGGAGCGTGATTGGTGCTGGTATTTTTGTGCTTACGGGCACGGCGGCGCAGATGCATGCCGGTCCGGCTATTATCCTTTCGTTTATCTTATCGGCTTTCGGGTGTCTGCTGGCGGGGCTGTGTTATGCCGAGTTTGCGGCCATGATTCCGCTGTCGGGCAGTGCTTATACCTACAGCTATGCCACCATGGGTGAACTTATGGCGTGGATTATCGGGTGGGACTTGGTGCTCGAATACCTGTTTAGCACGGCTACCGTTGCGGTAGGATGGTCGGGGTATATGCTGAGTTTTCTGGCCGATTTCGGTATTTATCTGCCGACTTCGATGGCACAGTCGCCGTTTGAGTACGATCAGGCTGGGTGGCACGTTACAGGCGCATTTATCAATTTTCCGGCCGTTTTTATTGTGGTGCTGCTCACGGCGTTGCTGGTGGTGGGCATCCGGGAAACGGTGCGGTTCAATAATATCACGGTGGTTATCAAAGTTGTGGTGGTGTTGCTTTTTATTGGTTTTGGCATTTCGCATATCAATCCGCAGAACTGGGTTCCTTTTATTCCGAAAAACACCGGAGTCTGGGGACAATACGGTTGGTCGGGCATATTAACCGGTTCGGGGGTGATTTTCTTTGCCTATATCGGTTTCGATGCTGTATCCACCACCTCGCAGGAAGCCATCAATCCTAAGCGCGATTTGCCGTTGAGCATTCTGCTTTCGTTGCTGGTGTGCACCGTTTTGTATGTGGGTGTAAGCTTTGTGCTCACCGGCATGGTGAATTACAAAGAGCTGAATGTGGCTGCACCCATTGCGCTGGCTATCGACAGGGGCGGTCAGGGGCTCAGATGGCTTAGTACGATTATAAAGATAGGTACCATTGCCGGACTGAGCTCGGTCATTCTGGTTACGTTGCTCGGACAAACCCGCATATTCTTTTCCATGGCTCACGACGGATTGCTGTGGAAATGTTTTGCCAAAACGCATTCGAAGTTTAAAACTCCGCATTACTCCACGCTGCTCACCGGTTTTTTCACCGCGCTGATGGCGGGTATTTTTCCTATCGGTTTGCTGGGCGAACTGGTGTCTATCGGCACGCTGCTGGCTTTTGCCATAGTGTGTATCGGCACACTCATTTTGCGTAAAACAGAGCCCGACGCTCCCCGCGCCTTCAAAACTCCGTGGGTACCGTTTGTGCCTGTGTTAGGGGCTCTGGTTTGTTTTATCCAGATGCTGGCTTTGCCCACCGATACGTGGTTGAGACTCATTATCTGGATGGCTATCGGCTTTGTTATCTACTTTGGTTACGGCCGTAAGCACAGCGTTGCCCGAAAAAGAAACCGATGATAGCGGAGATTAAATAAGTTAGACCGGATAATTGAAAAAATAGTCAATGCCACGAAGTGGCTAAATGTGAATATTAGCTTGTCCCAAAAGAAAAAAGAACGCAAATTACACAAACAACCGCAAACAACCGCAAATGAACACAAATTATAAATAGCTAATATAAATGTATTTACAAAAATAATATTTGCGGAGATTTGTGCCATTTGCGATATTTGCGTTCAAAAAAACACTTGTTGAATCCCTTCATGGTTCCAGCAGTTTCTGTGATTCTCATCCACCGGTTTTACCGGCGGCTATTTACATTGATTCCTTGTCCGGAATCCGGATATTAATGTTCCATCAGTCATAAATCCAAAGCTTTAGAAACTCAAAGAATCCAACTTAATATCAGCTTTAATAGTCATGTGTTTTTAGAGCGCCGCTCCCGCTTTTCGTAAACTGAATCAAAATGCGACTAAAATTCAATTTTCATGCAAAAGGATGGATTAATTTTCTTATTTTTGCGCCAAAACAAATCAATTATTAAGCAGAATAGAACAATCTCTATCAAATTGACTTTTGACTTCTGCAAAAATCATTTATATTTATGTTTAAAGACTTATTTATTCGAAAGACGCTTGCTGAGCTCGAACTACAAGCAGATGGTGAACACAATTCACTGAAAAGACATTTAAGCGCACTGAATCTTACCTTGTTGGGAGTAGGGTGCGTAATTGGTGCAGGTATTTTTGTGTTGACGGGTACTGCTGCCGCTCTACATGCCGGACCTGCTGTGGCATTGTCTTTTGTTATTTCTGCGTTTGGGTGCTTGTTGGCGGGGCTGTGTTATGCCGAGTTTTCATCGATGATTCCGGTTTCGGGGAGTGCATATACTTATGGTTATGCCACTATGGGTGAGTTTGTAGCCTGGATTATTGGTTGGGATCTTATTCTGGAGTATCTTTTCGGATCTGCTACCGTGGCAGTGGGCTGGGCCGGTTATGTGACCAGCTTTCTGGCTGATTTCGGTAT
>Ga0302170_10000411_pt1 | contig 17233 bp, 17 predicted proteins | sample I_Fen_N2_1_FD_193492 | JGI IMG/M metagenome (GOLD analysis project Ga0302170, IMG submission 193492) | Peat permafrost microbial communities from Stordalen Mire near Abisko, Sweden - I_Fen_N2_1 | ecosystem: Environmental > Terrestrial > Soil > Wetlands > Permafrost | place: Sweden: Abisko...
TCATCCTGTTTGATACCTATATTTAGGGTAAACGGACATGAAAAACGTGTTTTTGAATAGTCAACTTTCAGTTTGAAGCTGGAAAGTATCTATTCTAAAGTGGGCGGGTATGCTCCGGAATATGCAATAGCATACATTTTTTGATTTTTGAAATGTTTGAATTACGAATCATTTCATTACCATCGGGGTCACTTATTGAATGCATTAAAACCATTGTATACTAAACATATACAATGGTTTTTTCTTTTCAAATTGTCGATTTTCCCCATATTTTCCCCATATCTTTTGAATTCCCCTTATTTTACTGGTGTTTTGGACAAAAAAATCCCTGACATTTATTTAAATTGTCAGGGATTTAAACTCATTTTTAGAGTTTGTTGGTGATAGTGAACAGAAAGATTTTTATTATTCTTTGAGTAATGCAATATGACCCATTTTTTTGATTAAACTCATGATTATCAAAATTTAGACTATAGGTTGATCGATGCGAAAACAAAAGAAATACAAACTTAACTTCAACGGTAAATATAAAAAGGTTAATAATGGATTACACTCTTCTCAATAAAAAACTTAAAATGTTTTAATTTATATATATTCTGAACCCTTAAAACGGCTGAAAAGTAATCAACACTCAATAAACAATTAGATACTAATTATTTTCAACAACACCGAGATACATTCTAAACATTGGATGAATTTGAAATTTTGTCACACTACTGATATTAGATTGACTAACATCATTTATTCCAAAATAGCCTTCACTTAAAACACCATCAATATAGCAATTTGTATAAATTTTTAAAAAACCAACTTGCCATAATATATTAATCAAATATTCCTCGGATTGATTATTCAACCATGATTCACAATTTGATAATTTAATTTCACCTAAAAGAACTCTTACAAATAATTCTTCAAGTTTAATTCGTGTAAAATTGCAATTTTTCCCTCTAAATATCTCAAAAAGATTTAACAAATTAGGATATTGAAATTTGTATTCAGTGGCAATGTCCTTAGTCCTTTTATTTGAATACTTTACCTCGGATGTTACAATTGCATTTATATCGATTTTATCAGATCTTATTTCAATTGCTCTTTCTTTTGAATCAATACAAAATTGCAATAATTCTCTTGGTCGATTAAGTGTTCTTTCAATAATATAATCGAAAGATGAAAATCCTTGTATATTGTTGGAAAAAACAGCAGCCCATAATTCTCTATCATTTAAAATTATTGGTTTTGATAACGAAACGCTTATTCTTTTAGTTATTAATTTAAATAACGAATCCCTACTCCATTCAATTATTTCAAACATGTCATTATATTTTTGATAATCCTCATATAATAAAGGTATATTATCATATAACTCTTTTCTAAGTGAAATAATTACCTTAAAGTTATTTGATAATTGATTTAATGATATTGAAGCTTGAAATAATCCACCAATAAAAGCTTGTGCTTCTTTTGAAGCATCCCAACCTTTATCTAATTCATCAATCAAAAAAACAATTGGTTTTTTGTCAGTTAATAAGTGTAATTGATCTAATAAATTCGAAACCTCTTCTAATTTGTATAATTCTTGTAATTCTTTTGTCTTTATTCCGGCTTCATATGGTCCTATTTTTATTCCTTCAATTCTTTTTAAATAGTTTGTAAAAATCCCCCAATTATTTAATTTATCATATCCTTTATGATATTTACGAATATATTGGTACACACCTTTCGCATGACTCTTTACAACTGTATCACTATCTTTTATGTAAGTTTTCATTGCCACTACATATATCAAATACTTCCATGCTGCAATATATGAACTTACTTTTACCCATTCACCTTCTTCTTGTTTAATTGAACTCTTTTGTAGCATTTCATATGAATAGTCTTCAGGTAATAGTTCAACAACTAAGCAATTTCTTTTTCTAAAGTGCTCAGAAAGCATTTTGATTATTGCACTTTTCCCAGAACCTCTATTGCCTAAAAGAATTGACTTTTCGCCGTCCCTTAATCTGACAAATGCACCAGTCTCAATAAAATATTGCTTAAGACCATTATCAATTTCTCTCTCTGCAGCCAATTTTCCAAAATTCACTTTCTTTATATCTTCTAACATAGTATTATTTTATATTATATCTTCGCAACAAATATAGTCATTTATTTTAATCATTTAATTAAATTCATATTGCATCTTTGAATTTCAAAAATTACATTTTCACTTTACTTATTTCTCCAGTATTACCAATATTATTTTGCATATGAATTAGTCATCATCTTATTCCAACTGGAATCATCATTTTATTGTAAATGTCACATTGATAATGTAGTAATTACGAGAATGTTTTTGTTTTGAGTATTGTCAATTCCCTCATATTTTCTTACATAACTTTTTATTTTCCTTTTTTAATTGGCGTTGTTTGGTTAAAAAATCCCCAACAATCTTTTTACTGTCAGGGATTGAAGCTCATTCATTGAGTTTAGTGGTGATAGTGAATAGTGAAAATCTTGTTTATTCTTTGAGTGTATTATTGATTGTCTTCTCATCAATTAATACTCCGTTTTCGAATCCTAGAATTATGTCCGTTTCATAAATAGATTCATATCCATCGTGCACGTACTCCAGGATTTCACCAGATTGAACCTTAAGCTTCCCAGTAATCCAATAACCAAACACCTCAGATTGTCCAGGAAATAGCTTCTGCATCGCTGAAATTGGCTCTAGTGATTCATTCTGTTTCTTTCTACTTATTGGACGAGGTGCTTCTACGTCTAATAGGTAAATTTTACCGTCATTAATTTCCCATGTAGCAAAATATCCCCTATAACACGCTGTACTTACAGCACTGAATAGTTTTTCTATTTTATTATCGTAGAGGAATCTTGACAGTGGCTCACAAGCTAAAGTATGCTCAATGTTATTGATGAAAATTCGGTCTCCGATTTGTGCAGTCATTTGGTTAAAGTTTTATTTATGCAGAGCAAATATATTTAGAAAAATCCATATATAATTCATAGTATGTAATGAATTGTGAATTTATTTATCGAAATCATTCACAAATGTTTATATTTACACCCTTAATTTCGACTTTAGATAATAAACTAAACAAAATCGAAAAAATGGAAGGATTAGTAACTAAGATTAAAACTGAATTTGAAGCTTTTAGTAGAGATGCTGATTTAAAAGTGAAAGAATTCAGAAAAGTATCAGTAGAAGCTTCTTAGTAATAAGAGGCTTTTTCTTTTGTGATGAACAAAAGCTTACTCTATTGGGGAGAGTTTTTGTTTCTTTTTATTCTATGAAGTCAAAGGTATTTATAACTCTCGTAAATTATACAAGAGTAAGTTTTGTTCTAATTTACTCTCGTATTCAAATAGAATATCCTGCTCAATTGGTTATTCAAATAACTCCATCAAATTATAGAACTTCTTCTGATATAACTTCTTTCGTAATCGATTCAAATGTCCAACAAATTCACGTTGAGTCAATAGGGTTTTATCCTTAGCTGTTTTACCTATTGTGTGGGTCAGTTTACAGTCTCCGGATTCTCGTAATGCTTGTTTGAAATCTTCATTTGTGAATAACGCATCGAAAGCTACTCTAATTAACTTATCATATTCAGTTGAATGACGACTAATTGCTTTGTCTTTATAATATACTTCTTGTTTTTCATACCAAGAAAATTTATGTCCCAAATACCATGATTGTATTCCAGAAGTGCATTCCAGTTTTTGCTTATATGTCAAAGATGGTGTGCGCAGTGTTCCAAAAAATGCCTCCATTGAAGCGTAATTTACACCTTCAAATTCAAAAGAGTAAGGATACAAGTTTGAAAGTCTTTTTTTCAAGATTTGTGCCTTTGAATCTAATATTTATTATTTCCATTTTATAACTTCTTATTTTAAACTCATTGAGCTATAAAACTTATAGCGACGTTTAAAAGAAAAGTTTATTTATTTTTGAGCATTAGATTATTGATATAATGAAAAAACTCCTCTGAACGTTGTTTTAACTCTTTCAGAGGAGTTTTTAATTGTATGAATATGTTTGATTGTAATTTGCAAATTAGCATTTTGAAATGAGTCTATATCAATCATGAATTATCTCATGTTTAATGTCATTGCCTTCGGCAAAAATTCTGATTTTATCCCCGAACCAATATATATTAGATTTATTCAATAACTCAAAATCAATTGGAGGAATAGTTCCTTGCAACAATGCAAGTTGACATAGTTTTAAGCATTTTCCTGTGAGATTCCTGCCATCCCAGACACCAATATTGTTAATGCGATTATGGAGGATTTGTTCTCCTTTATCAAATGTTGCTATAGTTTTCACACCTTCATTAATAAGTCTTTTTTGCAATAACTTATTCTTTATTTGTCTCAAAGACTTCAATTCAATGTTTTTTGCTCCCCAAATCTGTGTAGTACCCCCTCTTGGCATGAAATTAGTATCTTCAATTATATGAGCATCAACCGGAACTTGCATCAACATTGCTCTAAACTCATCGTTTGTTTGAACTTTCATATATAATGTCAGCAGCATCCATGTGACATTGAATTTTTCCCAATCTTCACGTATATGATTAAATGGTTCTTTTTTTCTATCGGCATTTCTGTATGTTTTTTTCAACATATATCCTCCTCCAGTGAAATTGGAAATTTCTTTCATAATTTCAATTGAACGATTGTCTGGGTTAGAATAACAACCAGCCACATAAGCACTTTCACTATCATTGAAATTTTTATCAAATAAAGTCATTGGATATTTTACCATATTACCAAAGAATATAGGTTTTCCGTTGCGTGTATCACCATTGTTTCTAAATGACCAACAATTCTCCTTAGTAACATTCAATGTTGTCCATTCATTGAGATTTAAGTTGTCAAAATTAAAATTATTCCCATTTTCAATATAAGATTGCGATATGTGGTCTTCTTCTTCAATATCAACCAGAACTTCATCGATAATTTGAAGCAAGTTTTCGTTCTTAATTCTTATATTTTCAATACTATCAATATAATCTTTCAAATTTCGTATATCATCAAACGAATTTATTGTGAATATCTCACCATTAATTGAAATAAGACCTTTGTATTCTATATCAAGTGTTGCTTCAAAGAATGTTCTAATATCAACATCCAATATGTTTGCTATTTTTTCAAGTTTTTCTAATGAAGGATTATGAGTTAATGAATATTCTAAGTTTTGTTTAGTTGAATCTGCAACGCTCAGAATTTTCTTTATATCCAATCTCTTTATGGATATTATTTCATAAAACCGTTCTATAATCGAAGTCAAAGATTGAGAATCTGTTTCGTTTGATTTTGTCAGTATACCTTCTAAATATGTTTTTATTTTTTCTATATTAAAGAAGTTCTTTGATGTTGTCTTATTATCAATTTTTTTTGTGATAAATCCATAAATGTCATTTTTCCTTTTGAAAATCTCATTAAGTTCGACATTTAGACTATCAGCAACTTTTTTTAAAGTTTTTAAAGTAGGATTATCATTCAAACTCACATATAAGTTGCCCTGTGTCAAGTAAACATTCTCACCTTCAACTCTTCCTTCTAATTCGTTTATCTTCATTGCCAATTCAGACAATGTCATTCTTTTTACATTTAGAAGTTCTTCAATTCTTAGATTTGGATTCATGGTATTAAATTTTGCTGTAAATGTATTTATATTTTATCATATAATATTATTATATATGATATTTATTAGAACAAGGGAGTAAAATAATTAACTATCCCTTGTTCTTAAATGCACATGTCACATTTAATCGATAGTTGGTGCAGAGAAATCCCAATATGAAGTTCTTTTTCCTTCAATAACCTTACACCACCCTTCTGAACTGATCTCAGGATGTAGATTTGGAATATGTGTCATTGTAGGATTTAATGCATAATATTCATTGTAAAAGTCGTCTGAATCTAATCCCTTTTTTAAAGAGACATATATTTTGTCCGCACTGATCAAATGGGAGTCACGCAAAACAACTTGAGATTCTTCAATTAATTCACCTTTTTGTTTCTTACAACTAATTAATCCCATATCCCCTTGACGGGATATTGTTTTATAGTCCGTATTAAAAATCCAATTCTGAACAGTTTTTATAACACTTTCACCTTTCTTGATTGCACTATGAATTACCCTTGCTTCAACCGGATGAGCAAAGTAAGACTTATCTTCATTCGTTCCAATCAAATAATAATTCTTTTTGATTTGGGGATAATGAGATTTTCTTCTTTTTACATACTGACGAATCTGAATCACACCTAAAAGTTTTTTTGAATGATAATCATATCCGTAATCATATAAATCCCAATTAATTGCTTCACCTACACCTTGATAATTTACATTATTGTGAAAGTCCCAATTCCCGTGTTCGTCTACCTTCTGAGCGTTTTTTACCTCTTCTATTAATCGCAATATCTTCTTCTGCATATTGCTATTTACTGTACTTAAGATTATTTCATTAAATCTATCACCTCTTTTGTAATTTTTCTTCATATGTTTGTTTTTTAAATTGTTTTTATTTCTTCGTAAAATAGAGGGAATGATAATTTACCATTCCCTTTTATCAATGACTGGAGCTCGATAGATTATCAATAAATAGTTAACCTTATTGAATCAATAATCTGTTGAAGTATCACTGATATTTTGTCAGCATTCGAAACTAAATCTGTCACTTTAAAATTGTCTGTTAAATCATTTTGGGTAATAACCATGGATAGTAAAACGAAACTAATTTTATTATCTATGTAATATTCTAATTTCAATTCTGATTTAAATTCTGGTGCGTCAGGGCCACCCCAGACAATAAAGAGTTCTTTCTTATTAAAGATATTGCATATAACTTCTGCATTATCATTAAAATTAAGTCGTAAGATTTTTGCTACGTCTTGAAATTGCTTTTCACTTGAAGGGATTAATTCATCGATTGAGAATGAGTATAGTAGTCTTATTTTACCTTCCCCAATGTCCATTAATTCTATTTCGTCCAATAAGTCGTTTTCTCGAATATTTATACTAACCCACAGATTTTCTGTTTGATTCTTTATTATGTCAGTAACTTTGACATCTCCAGTAATGTGCTTTGTAAATAGCACAAAGTCATTTTCATTTTTGTAATTAATTTCAATCATATTCTTCTATTTTTTAATTGTTTATGTCTATCATATTTTAAAATAAAAAGGGTGGATAAGTCATTTTTTAGACGAATACACCCTGGTTCAGTGCATTTTGCGCTGAATAATTAAGGTGATTCATACTGAAATATTTTTAGAATCATTTCAAATTTACGTCTGGTTTTAATCTTCATTTGGTTAGTTATTTATTAACCTGCTGAATACTTTTTTCTCTTTCAATGATATTGCTAAATTTATGAACATTTCGCAAAAAGATAAAAATCATATGGTAGATTCGTTGTGAATTCAATAATAATTAAACTATTTTCCAATTCTGATTCACGACTCGATAAAATCGTATAATTACCAAATTCTTTCAATGTCTCACTTAGAGAATTTTCCTTATTACTCAATGTTTTGCTTTCACAAAAGAAAATAGTATTAGGATTTATATCATTAGAACTATATGTATCAAACCCAAGTGAATAAATATCCTTACACTTATCCTTTATCTTAAATGTTTCGTCTAGCATATCAACTGGAACCATATTATTCAGTTGCTCATAAGTAGCATGTATATCAAAATACAATACTTGAAGAATTTTAGCTTTTCTATAATATTCGATTATAATTTCAAATGTATCGCTTGCTAAATCTTCTATAGAACACCAATAATAACCTTCATCAACATAGTAAAATTTATATTTTTTACCTTTTTTCTCTACTATGACCCAGGAGCTATAATCCATTTCTGACCTTGTTATTACTTCTTTTAAATCATTATTTGACGCTTTTTTTACTCTTAATATATTTATCATAATTTATTATTTTACTAGTTATTTAATCTTACCTGTCTTTTAATCTTTTATTTATGTTGTATTTTGCATTTATTTAAAGGTGTCAATCTACGGTTTATCATATTTTTTCTTCATACTCTTTTCTATTGAAAGTCATTAATTATTATTTGTTAATTGATATTATTCTATATCATAGAAAATTTACATTTTCAGCAAGCAATATTTAAATGATATACTTTGCTAATTAAATCTATGGTATCTTTGTCATTATCACTTAATGCTAAGAAGTGTTCAGCACCAATATTGTTATCCAATAACCAATCCTTACATTTTCTAAGAATTTGTCTTTTAGCACGATTGTTATGTTCTTTCTTAGCATTCAAGTAAGCGTCTTCACCATATTTTTTTGAAATAAAATGACAACTCTGATTCCATGATGATTGATGTGAATGTCTATAATGAGTTATAAGATTAGCGATCAAACGTGTTTGATTAGAATCAAATATTTCATTCAAATACCCTGAGAAAGTGAATTCTTCACCACAAATTGGACATTTAGCAGCACCATACAGTTCTCTCTTTTCGTTCTCCAACTGAATGTTGTGACATTCTTTGCAATAATCGTGTTCGCGTTTTTTCGTATTACCACATTCACATTCATTGAATGCATGTTCATAGCAATATGTGAATCTGTTCGAAATAGGTTCACCGCATTCTTCACAATAGTTAGTATAGTAATAGTATTTGTTTTTCATATTATGTTTTTAATTGTTTATATTATAAGGTCTTATCTTCCCATTGATATAGCAATTTGACCAATATTTAGACCTATCAATTTTTTTGAAGTTGAATCTACTATAGAATTTATATAGTTTCTTCTGATCACCTGTCGTATTAAACCCAGGAATACCAGGAGTAAGAAATATTGCAACACCTGTTAATGCTGAAATTTTCATAAATGCATTCATAAAACTTGACCCCAACCCTTTACCTGTTCGATACATTTCGAGTCTGAATAGCTCAATTCCTTTGTCATGTGGTATGAATTTTATCTTGCATATATCTTCTTCATAAATTTCAATTACGTCTTCAGACATACAAACTTTATTGTCCGTCATAAATCCAAATTCTTCTTCATTACTAAGGTAACATAACCTGTTAATACTTACAGGAAAATAATGGTTCGACATATAACGTCTTAATTCATTGTAAAACTTATCAAAATTGTCATTACTTTTAAGGTGAACAATCTTTGAACTTTCAAATGCTTTTTCAAGACTTTGTTCAATTCTTTTCCTTTTCAAATCAAGTAAATTTTCACTCGTACCAAATATATTTTGGTGATTATTAATGTGTATTCGTTTTCTCATTTTTCTTTATTTTAAATTATTTTTATTATCCATATCCGAGAATACATAGTATTCAAGCTAAAAGTTTGATTTTACAATCAAAAGGTTCGTTCGTATTTATAAAAAAAAAGGGACTGTGAGTCATTTAGACAAACAGTCCCATTGTTGATACGTATTGTATCAATAAAACTGTTATATCCCATTTTTCATAAATTTATTCATATGATTAATATCTTTCGATAGATATTTATTCGCGAGTTGTCTTGGTACTATAACCTTAGCAGATTTTTGATTAATCAATTATCTTTCGAATGGTCTTTCATAATTCTTTGTCATAATCTTTCAAATGATTGACAAGTTCGTCCCAGTTTTCTACATTATTATTCGTGAATCCGTCGTCTTTAAGACTTTTTACCCAATCAGCACCCATTAAAGCAATTATACAATTTGCATCTTCATAGTCGTTAACAAATATGTAACTATCATCTTTAAATGATAACTGAAAAAAAATGTCTTGATAAGAATGTGTTTGTAATGAAACCTTATTCTTATAGAATTCTAAAGTTGCTGAATTCAATTCTTCTTCACTAACATATTCAAGTGTTAATCTAAGCTTGGGATATAGTTCATGTAGATTTTTAACAAAAAAACTGTTCGGACACCATACACAATTATACATAACACAGAATTCTTTTTCGTCAAAAGAAATTATTTCGATGACTTCTAATTCTTCTTCACATCCCCAATTGTTTTCACACCATTCTTCTAATGAACAAGTTCCATATTCTTCTTCAACACATGAAACTAATGCATTAAATACTTCTTCGGTTCTACCCATTGAATCAACACTAATATTTTGATTTCTGCGTTTGATAGATTTCTTTAATACACTAACTGGTGAAAATTCACATTCTAAACTTTCGTCGAATAAGATTTCTGGAATAGGAATGAACTTGTTCATTCTAAATTTATCACCTGGTGTTTCGTTTGAATCAGAATTTAACACTGCGTAGAATTCTTTCATTAAATCTACATAACCCCATACTGTAAGTTTACAAGTAAAATAATTTGCCATAATTTTTAAATTTATTAAATTGTTATTATTGATTATCTGTTGTATATAGGTGGATAATCGTTTAGCACCTTGAATTATTATATATCAAATGATAATTTTATATCATTGTCTTTTAGATTGAAATACAGATAAACAAAAGGGGTATTAGTCACTTTCGGACGAATACCCCTAAGTGGTGTATTTTACACCACAAACAGTTAGTCCCATTTTTATTCAGTATTTCTTTTTTGTCGTTTCATAAGTCAAGTTGACTTTTTACATTATATCCAGAAGTTTGAAAAAAGTTGAATCTTTTTATATTACAGATTTCTTTTTCAATTCTACTACTTTTTCCAATTTCGTTAACATGCTACTACTTAATTCAAGTAATTCATTTTCAATCAAGTCATTTGGTGTAAATGAATTCATAACCTTTATCGTTTCATTCAATTTAAATCCCGCAAGAAGTCCGTCTTCACATTGGAATAACAACTTATTTCCCATATCTTCTGAAACATTTGTACCGTTAGTTTTAAAGAATTCTTTAAGAACTTCAAATCCAGAAACACTATCTTCATAGAAATAATCTTTGTAAGATTTAAATACATTTTCAGAATATGTAATTACGTTAAGTCCATTTATTGTTAGGATAATCGTAGAAGCTTTATATCCTTCCTTAGTTTCAACGTAATTCACGATTGTAAGGAAAGGATTAGTACAATCATTTTTAGAATACGCTGACACATAAATCAGACATTTACGTTTCGACTTCGTTTCGTATTCAAATGGACCCAGGTTTACAGGGAAAATCGTCGATTGTAAGATTCTTTTTCTTACTTTTTTCCTAATTGAACTTATAAACCTTTCACAATCCAAATAATCTGCTAGAAAAACAGACAACATTACTTCATAATTCTTTTCTTCATTCATAATTTTTACTTTTTTAAAATTAATATTACATTCTTTTTTATCATTGATTAATAGCTTTTGCTATTTTTACTTTATTCATTTCAACGCTTTGAATGAATTTTACCTGGACCCGTTCATTTTGAATGTTATATCCATTATTTTCTACTGTATTTTGAAAATATTTGAAGCTGCTTCAAGGGATATATTATATATTATACCATATTATGATATATCATATTTTACTTGTTGTGTAATCGAATAAATAATCTGTAAACCCAAACCAACATTATTCTTATGCTGTATTTTTAACGTGTTGTTTGTTTGAAGTGGATAGAAGATAAAAATCCCTGTTTAGCTTTTTATCAATACTTGATACATTCAATATAGAATGACCGTTAATACCAATAATTAAGCAATCCAATACTTTTTCTTCATTATCCATGCAATGTGATTTTTCAGCACATTCAACTTCTACTTGTTTGTCCGTTTTAACTTTTACAACTTTTAAAGCACTTGCATCCATACCTTTAAAGTACTTCTTAAGTTCTTTAAAGCTAATTAACAGAAATGAATTACCAGTATAAATCATTAGTTTAGCTAATAAAATCACTTCATTTAATTTATTCAAATCAGGGATATCTATAATAATTGATATTATATCACTTCCTGACATAATTTTTACCGTATTATCTAACTGGATAAGTCTATAGTCAGACAAGTACTTTGAAATTTTATCCTTTTCGTTTCCTGCATTTTTTGTAATGTTATTCATATATTTATATTTTAATTTGTTATTTATTTCGTCAGACAATTACTGTATTAATGTCGACCGGTTTTGTTTATCCATTTATATTGGTTTATATTATGTACGTTGCATGCTGGTATAATTATTTCGCAAAAAAATATAGTAATCCCATTCAAACAACATTTTTGTAGTTTTACTATATCACTTAGATGCTTGTTAGGTCAATTAATTTTCATATTCATTTTTAAATCTTTCATTCTGAATATCAAAAATGATTAAACGATAAAAATCTTCATTTGTAATGTTTATATTTATAAAAAACTTCTGATTATCAAAAACAAAATAATAATTATCCTTCTTATTGATAATGTCATAATCATTGTAAATACCAGAATCGTTATTTCTAAAAATTTCGTCAATCTTTTTCAGCATATCTAATGTTTCCAAATGAAAACTTAAAGACCTAACTTTAACATAATTTTTAAACCAGTATCCCCTGACAAATTTATAAAACTTAAGTTCATCATTTTTCATTACCTTTTGTTCTGAAATCGAAACCTTATTATCATTCCCAGAAAAATTTAGAATTAAAAGACGTTTTTCAATTTTTACAATTAAATCATTCATTTTCCGATATGCTTCCATTGGACTTAAATTAATATCAGAATTCAGATACAATTTTAGTAATTCAGTTTTATCTTCCCAATACCCTACAATATGATTCAACCAAGTTAGATATATTATATCATAGGTTAGGTTGTCTGTACTTGCTGCTATACCTTTATCAGAAACTTTCATATTAAATATGTTTCGATACTTAAGTTTTGAAGTATGGTCTTTTGCAAGAAACTTATAAATCATATCACTTTCTATTCCATAAGACTTGATTCCTTTGGAAAGTTCTTCATAATTTCTTTTTACTTCTTCTAGCTTCATTTCACTTAATTTTTGATTTCGATACAAAGATAGTACAAATTATTTAAACTACCAAATATATTTAGTATAATTAAATACCAATAATAGCTATACTTAATATCAGTTTTTATATATTCATGATCTTAAGGACTTTATATTTTAAAAAAATAATAATAAGTAGATTAATTTTATTTATTAAATAAATAATCATTTCTCACCTGAAATCTTCTTAATATACCTATGTAATTTTGACGAACTAATTTCGCATAACAAAGCTAACTTCCCGACAGATTTAAACTGTTTATATCCGTTATGGTCTATTATTAAATAAAGAATCCCACTAATATTAAATTTAATGGGATTCTTAAAAAGTTATTCAAATGCTATTTAATCTGTATTAGTTTTCAATAATCTTCTTGTTTTGTTGATTAAAGAATTCTTCAACTTCATTCCAGTTTTCTATGTTTTCTTTGGTAAGACCCATATTCATAAGTTCACAATCCCAATCTTCAATTACAATAGGAATCAATTCACAATATAATTTATGTTCAACATTAACTTCAATGATCACCTTATCTTCAATATCTGAATCATGTAATTGGATAACCGTTTGGTGCTTTTCAATATCCTGAAAACCGTTAATATCAATTTTGATTGTTCCAGCACCACCCATTCCTTCAATATGATAATTTAATTCAAAAGATAAATTTTCAAACATTTCATATAATTTTATAACAAATACACGATTAGGATTCCAAGGAGTATCATACATAACACCATAAAATTCGTCGTTGTTATCTATACATTCACCTGGGTCTTGGACGTCATACTTACAACCCCAGTTGAAGCAGCACCATTCAAACCAATTATCATAACCATATTTTGATTTAAGAATAGACATTTCAGATTTGTATTCTTCTTCTGTTCTTCCTTTACTATCATAATTTGTTTCTTCAATGCAACCCTGAATCAACCTTGATTCAGTTCTTTCGATTTTGAAATCACTAGGAGCAGTAGTATCTTTCAATTCTTCCGGAAATGGAATAAACTTATCCATAGAGAAAGTACTATCATTTCCTGATTTTAATACGGTATAGAATTTATTCATTTCTTCTTTACTACCGGTAATTTTTAATTCATTTATACACCATTCTGACATATTATTAAGCAATTAACTTTACATTGCGACGTTATCTTTTTTTGCTTACTATTTGTCTTCTAATAATTAATATCAAATCAAACAGTATTTATTAATCTGCTGCGAGCTTGACTACTTTACTTTATCAGTGCTCGTATTTACTTTTTTCTATTTCATAAATCTAATTTTAAAATTTGTAATTTGTTGGTTAGTCCTTTAATAATAACTATTCAAAATATAACTGATTTTATTGTTATAGTAACTTTGTCTGAAAAAGTTTTGTAAAATATCCACTTTCAATGAAAATTAATTTAATATCATTTCGAAGTGTATAATTGATATGACTTATATCCAAGGTTTATAAAATAGTTTGTTTTGAAATAAAAGAATCACCCATTCAGTAGGTGATTCTTTCAATTGTAATGGTATTATCTTTATTTAAGTGGTCTTATTTAATAACAATGGACTTATAATTAGCTCATTAGTTTTTTTTTACTTCGGATATTTTCAATTTTCTGTTTCCTAGTATTTAGTTTTAATATAGAAAGCAAACTGCGATAATCGTCAATTCGAGAATTTAAATGGTAGTAAATATCAAGTTCAACACTTTCTAAATATTCTTCTGCAAATTCAATAAGTTTTTGTTCAATACATGCATTATGTCTTAATAGTAATTCAAAATTAACTTTGTTGTTATATACAAATGCATTAGCATATATTTCACTTAATTTTCTGTGAATTCTTAATGAGGTTTGTCTAAATAAATAATCTGCAATTTTAAATTCATAATCGTCTTTATCGAATACATTTTCAAACATTATATCATGAATCAAATAAATAATTTCCCTGTTATTGAATTTAATACTATCTACATTATTCATGAAGTAATCATATACTTGCTTATCTATCTTATACTTTGATTTTGCAATTAATTTTAATTCCTTTTTAATAATCATTCTTTTTTTCTTATACATATAAATTACTGTTTTTTATTTTATAGTTCGTATTGAATAAAAAGTTGATTATTTTCATATTTTTTTATATATCGTTGAGTTTGTGACTTACTAATCCCACACAGTTTTGCAAGTTTTCTAATTGATAAACCTCTATTTTCTTCTATCAAATAAAATTGTAAAAACTTTTGGTAATTATCGACTTTCGTACTTTGAATAACTATATCTAACCCTTCTTCACGAAGATACTTCCGGATAGTTTTAACTGATTTCCCAATCAACTTAGAATTTTCAACAACTGACTTATTACAATCAAATGAACTCAATATATATTCCTTATTCCTCTGTGCTCTAATCTTATGAAGCGCAATCAATTTTTCTTTTTTACTCAAAGAACTGAAACGAGGATTAAATAAATAATACCTTTTACCCGCATTATTCATATACTTATTATTGATTACCTTTCTTACCATTCGCATAATGATAGCATTGTCTATTCTTTCAGGTTCTATGAAATAAGTATCCACATACCGTCTTAATACATGATATAATACCTTATCTTCACTATCAGGATAAATGTTACGAACCACCAATGCAATATATAATAGTGTCTTATGACGTCTGGTATCACCTATCTTACCATTCTTAAAATAGGTAGTTAGTGAATATATGTGTTGATCTCCAACAAAAAAATAAACCTGGTCTATTTCGTTTTCTGCGACGAATGCTGTATGAAAATTATTATAGGAATTCTTCCTGAAATAGAATGAGTTATTGATGTTATTATAAGACTGTCCCATGGAGGGAAAACAGAAGAAATCTGTATAATGATTTATATTTTCTACTGATTTCCCTTGATGGGACACTTCATTTATAATAGTTGAATTATTTGATTGGTTTGATATGGATTCAACTTGAAATTCATTAAACATATTATTTAAACCTAATAATTCAAATACCTCTTCATACGTATTAAACTTTTCTTCACTGAATTCAAATAGTTGATTGATAGAATCTAATGAAATAATTGTATCAAATAATTCTACCCTTTGATTCGTTCCATTGAATAATTGTACTGGACTAATACAAGTTGAATCGAATGAAGGTTTAATTAAATCGAATTCCTTCTGATTAAATATCAAATAGTATATCATAAGTGATTTCATTTTATGTTCAATAATATTTGATATGGGTTCTTCAAATAGATAAATCAGTTTAAATCGATAATCTGTATCAGTATTTGAAAAGGTTTTATATCCAATAGTTGGTTTAATTCTGATGCTACTTAATGCTTCTTCAAAAGAAATAATTGAATGATCAAAGTCCAAAACAATCAGATTACTTTGTTTGTAATTTTCATTTGTTTTATCTTTTAGTTTCAATCTGTTTAAATTAAACTCAGAACAGATTGAATATCCTTTACTTATATAATCAGATAAAGTGGTTATATCAACTTTCTTTGTTTGGACTTCCATTCTTCTGTAATCAGATTTGGTTGGTTTAGTTGAATAAGAGGTATCAGATACACTGATATTGAATGTTTTCATTTAATATATAAATCATTTTTTTACTGACAGAGTAATCAATTCTACAGTTTGATTTATATATTAAACTTTAAGGGGAAAGTTTGAAATTTGATTTGTAAATATTTATATATACTATTGAATGTTTTAATATATATTTCAAAAAGAGTAATCAAAGGGAATCCTCCAATCAGTAAAATGATTGGGGGATTTTTATAAGTAATCATGATAGGATTAAACACCTCAGAAGATATCGTTTATTCTCACTCTGAGGAGTTTTTGTATTAAAATCATGTAGTTTGCTCACTTTGAATTTAACCTCTATTAATCTCAAATATACAATATACTTATATGCAATTAATTTTAATCAGAATTCAAACTTCTATTCTTTTTCAGAATATAATAAATAAAAAATGTATGAAGAATTTAAAAGAAACAGTTAGAAAATTAAAAAGCAGAATGTCCTTTGAAGACGTGTATATGTATGTATATGAATACCTTTATTATGAAATATTCCTGGGAGAAGGAATCCATTATTATAATTTTCTGAATGTAGTAAATATTGACAAACTCATTCCTTTACTATATGAACATTATTTTATTGATAGGGATAATATTGATAGATTTAGTGCGAATGTATTGGATAAAATAGTTAGAGATTTCGTTCTAATAAGGAGCGATGAAAATGAAGCATATAATGAATCTAATGTTGTTATATTAAA
>Ga0302170_10000415_pt1 | contig 17201 bp, 15 predicted proteins | sample I_Fen_N2_1_FD_193492 | JGI IMG/M metagenome (GOLD analysis project Ga0302170, IMG submission 193492) | Peat permafrost microbial communities from Stordalen Mire near Abisko, Sweden - I_Fen_N2_1 | ecosystem: Environmental > Terrestrial > Soil > Wetlands > Permafrost | place: Sweden: Abisko...
ATTTACAAAAAAAAGGCCGGTTATAAAACCGACCTTTAATGCAAAATTAAAAACATAAATTTTATCAGATTCATTGCTCTATTTAAAATATTAATCCAAATGTAACAATAATATTATTCGTGTTTATCTTTATTTGAATGAATTTAGAACTGTTACCATATTATTAGGATTATGACAATAGAACGGTTTCTTGAACGTTTTGTTCATAAATCCAGAGTTAATAGACCAATTCAATCTTTGATTAAAAAATTTAAATGGAATTTATTTGTACTAAATACTTAAAACTTAAATCCTAATGTTGCTACCAAATTATCTTTAGAAGTAGATACTGAAGCCGATTTTGTATTGTTGTAAATGGCTTGTGTTGCAGTATAATCATATGGATAGAAATCTTCATTATAATTTACCCTTTGATATGCAAAATCCAAAAACCATGAGTTTTCGTGATAACCAAAGCCACAGCTTAAATAGTTTGTGTTTGAGTTGTTGACAAAGAATTCCGTGTCTGTTCTGACAGAATTTAAATTAAGGTATTTAATAGCATTATCATTAGCAGAAGCCGTTTTGACAGCATATCCTGCTCTTACGGATAAATTATCGGTAATACGGTATTCAGCGCCTAATTTAATGGTATGGACGTTTTTTAACATCGTATTTATATCATTATTTTCATATTTATCATAACTGGAGCTATTCCCATCCGAATCCATCAGTTTCATTCCTGTAGTATTATTGTAGACATATTCTGCACTTAAAATCCCTTTATTGACTACATATGCGACACTTGCATTTAATTGTAAAGGTCCTTGAAGCATATAGGAATTATCATAATAGGTGTCATTTGGAGTAGCAGAATAATTGTGGTAAATGCCTATATTTGAGACCAAATCAGAATAAGAATGATCGGTTAAATAATACATTGTAGGAGAATGAAATGCAAAACCAAGACGAAGATTGTCAGTCGGTTTATAGATTGCTCCAACAGAAAGGCTAACTCCACCTCCTTTTGTTGAGAAATTATTCATTAAACTCATATCACCACCATCTGCGAAAGCCTCTTCATAGGTACTTGTTGTGCTATGATTTATTTCCGTATAATCAACAGATGTTCCTAAATAAAATTTATTGCTGAAGTTTCCGGACCATGCAATCGAATATTTATTTATGTGACCTCGTTCGGATAAATGATAGCTTGGAGTTACCGTTTCACCATTGTTCAAAAATTTGGCGTATTGTCCATTGACAGTATCAGTCAGAAAGGCATTCCAGGATAATATTGAAAGCCATGATACGTTGGTGTTGTCATACGGATTATATTCGCTCGAAGATGAAAGATTAGAAGGATCGATGTTGGATGTAAAATATCTCATGTAATCCGTCATTGAAGAAAGTGAACTTCCTCCGTTAATTGTTACATTGCGATCGAAATTCTTTATTTGATTGAACGAAAAAGACCAGTTTGAACTAAATAAACCTTTCGCATTGTCTTGTTGGCTTCTGTATGTCGGAGTCGCAATTATGTATGTAAAATTATTAAACTGGATATTTGATTTGTTGTTACTGGCGTTTACATCGTTCCAATTGGCAGAAGACTTTTGCAACTGCATATTCAACGTTGTCGATATTTCCGATTTTCGGTAAATACCAAGCCCTGCCGGATTATCAATAATAGACGATGCATCTCCTCCCAATGCACCAAATGCTCCTCCCATACTCATGTAGCGTGCAGTACCATTAATATCTGAACTGCTATTGCTATTCGCATCAAAAACTGTTTGCGAAAATAATGTCGAAATATTGAATATTATAGCAATTGTTAATAAATAGTTTTTCATATCTCTCAAATTTTTAAATTGATTTGTAATTTTACTTATTATAAATTATCGACGTCCACCACCCCCGCCTGAACTTCTGGAACCACTATTTCCACTACCTCCGGATGAAGCACCTGAATTGCCAGAACCACTGCTGTATGAAGGACTACTACTTCTACTACTTCCAGAGTTATTTGAAGACGAATTATATGAAGAATTGTTTCCTGTAGAGTAATTACTTCTCGTCGAATTTCCGCTTGAATAAATATTTCTTGAACTTGACTCTGTAGAATATCTTACCGCATTCGAATTGTTATTTAAGGAACGTGATGAAGAATTATTTGTGTTACTTAAATTATTTGTTGCTGTTCGTGAACGTGTATTTATTGTTGAAATATCTGACCGCAAAGAAGTTGTATAAATTGTACCATTTGTTCCTCTACTAGAATTTCTTGGAGTAAAGGCACTCCTAACAAAACCTGTTCCGTTGTACACTGATCGTAATGTTGATCTGGAACTATTATTTCCAGTTCCCGATATTGCTGTACCTCTGGTTCTGGAGGCATTGTTGCTTCCACTAATGGTTGTATATTGATTTGCTGATTGCCGTGAGTTTACTGATGTTCTTGTTGAGCTACTGGCAATTCCACCTGTTCGGGAACTAATTCCGTTACGTAAACGTTCATTGGCATCCTGATGACCTTTATTGAATTGCCCACTGCCGTAATAGCCACCATAGCCACCACCGTAACCGTAACCGTAATTAGGATATCCATAACCAAATCCATCATAACCATAACCATAACCAAATCCATTATAACCATATCCTAATCCAAACCCTCCATAAAAGCTATCAAAGCCCCAGGGAGAATACCAGTTATTAAATCCAAATCCCCAGTTTCCATAGCTATATGGACTAAAATTATAATTCCACCAGTAAGGATTTGTCCAGGTTGGAGTTACATAAGCATACGAACCGTCTACATAAACATTCCAATCGTTGTCATTCAGAAAATAAATATCATTGTATCGGGGATCCCCCATGAAAATTTCATATTTAGGGTTGTGAAAGCGTCTGATTCGTTCCGCATATTCAAGGTCGCTTTCTGTGCCTTTAAATCCATTTAAATAATGACCTTGTTCCTGATTGTTTTCAGTACTGTCATTTGCTTGCCCTACAACATAAACCGTATCGTGTACAGATTTGTTATTTGAGGTTTCGCGACTTTCATTTGCCGGTCCAACGACGTAAACTGTGTCGTGAACTACTTTGGTATTTGGATTTTCACGTTCAATATATACTATTTCCTTTGCACCATTTTTGTAATTTGGTGCTTTTTTAGTAATTTGAGGTTGATCGGTTGCATGAGTACCTTCAATTGTTTTTGCATCATTCGGTTTTAAATAGATATCATCGACATATGCAGATTTCGTTTGGCTTATTCCAAATAACGGTATAAGTAAAGAAATAATGGTAATAAAAGTGGATCGTTTCATATTAATATCTCCTATTGTTTAGTCTTTGCTATCTGAATAAATTTATATTTTTAATTCAACAAGAATCGTGCCATTGAATCCCTGTTTCTAATGTGTTTTGCAATAAAAATTAGCGAATGTCAGATTAATCCATTTGTCTCAAAAAATGCCTACTTTTGTAGTCTGTTTCGTTATTAGACAATTCAGAATTCGAAATGTTTAATAAAAATTCTAAATTTTATTCGATTAAATAGATTAGTAATAATTAATCATTCAACATTAGTTACTTATATGAATTATTTTGAAATAAATTTTTTTATCATCCCTTTTGAAGAATACATTTCAGATGTATTAGCTTCGGAATTAGGCGAAATTGGCTTCGACAGTTTTATAACTACCAAAGTTGGATTGGATGCCTATGCTCTTGAAACTGCTTTTGATGAAGTTAAACTCAAAAAATTATTGGCAGATTTCCCTTTTGAGGCTTCTATTGAGTACAAAGTTACACAAATAGAATCAAAGAATTGGAATGAAGAATGGGAAAAACACTATTTTGAGCCAATAGTTATTGGAAATGAATGTGTAATTCATAGTTCTTTTCACAAAAATGTGCCAAAAGCAAAATATGATATTGTTATCGATCCAAAAATGGCTTTTGGAACTGGTCATCATGAAACTACCAGTCTTATGATCGGGCGATTGTTGCAAATGGATTTACAGGATAAAACTTTGCTCGACATGGGCTGTGGAACTTCAGTACTGGCAATTCTGGCTGCTATGAGAGGTGCAAAAGATATTGTTGCCATTGATATCGATACATGGTGTACTGAAAATTCAATTGAAAATATTGCAATGAATAATATCCGGGGTATAAATGTTCAGTTGGGTGGTGCCGAGTTGCTTGCCGGATTACATTTTGATATTATTCTTGCCAATATAAACAGGAATATCCTGTTGGCCGATATGGAACAATATGCTGCCTGTCTATCTAGTGGTGGAGAGTTGTATATGAGTGGTTTTTATGTCCAGGATATTCAGTTGATTGAAGCTGAAGCCAACCGAAATGGGTTAAAACTGATTGATTATCATGAAAAAAATAATTGGGTGGCAGTAAAAACAGTGAAAAACTAATTCATTGACTATTTATTCATTGACAATTGACCATTTAAAAACAATAACGCTGGAAACTATAGAGTTTCCAGCGTTATTGTTTTTAAATTTGTTTGACCAATTACTGAATCAACCAGTCAACTAATTCACTTTCTGAATCAACTTCATGCCCGTTTGAATGGCTTTTTCGTTCGTTGGGATTAAATGGTGATGACGTTCAGGAAGAGATTTTTTAAGACCTTTAAGAACGTTTTCAACAAGAACAATAGGGCGGATTTTCAATAACCCTCCCAAAATAATCATATTCATTGTTTTTGACTCATTGTTGGCAAAAGCATAATCGGTTGCATCGATTCGATAGATATTTATGTCTGTTCGGGTTGGGAACTTTTTAAATCCGTGTCCATCAAAAATTAAAGTTCCTCCTGGTTTTACTTTACTCTCAAACCGATCCAGTGAAGGTTGATTAAGTACAATGGCTGTATCATATGAATTGAGAACCGGTGAACTGATACGTTCGTCACTTAGAATTACGGTTACGTTGGCAGTCCCTCCACGTTGCTCCGGGCCATAAGATGGCATCCAGCTCACTTCCTGACCTTGCATCAATCCTGAATAGGCTAAGATTTTCCCCATAGAAAGTACTCCCTGTCCACCAAATCCGGCGATTATAATTTCTTCTTTCATTCTCTGAATTGTAAATTGTAAATAATAAAATTGTAAATTTCTACAGATTTTTCAAATCACCAAGCGGGTAAGCTGGAAACATATTTTCAATCATCCAGTCATTGGACTTGGCAGGTGATAATTTCCAACCAGAATTGCATGTTGAAACAATTTCAACAACGGAAGTGCCTTTATATGACATGGAGTTCTCAAATGCTTTTTGAATAGCCTTTTTAGTTTTACGAACTGCGCCAACAGTATGTACGCTTTGACGTGTAACGTAGCAGGTTCCATCTAATTGAGCCAGTAACTTTGTTATATCCAGTGGATTCCCATTCAATTCCACTGTCCTTCCGTTAGGAGATGTAGATGATTTCATGCCGATTAATGTCGTTGGTGCCATTTGACCACCAGTCATACCATAGATACCGTTATTAATAAAAATAATGGTGATATTTTCTCCACGGTTAGCGGCATGAATCGTTTCAGCAGTACCAATGGCTGCTAAATCTCCGTCGCCTTGATACGTGAATACAAGACGATCCGGCAGTAAACGCTTGATGGCTGTTGCCAATGCCGGAGCACGGCCATGTGCTGCTTGTTGCCAGTCAATGTCAAGATATTTATAGGCGAATACAGCACAACCTACCGGTGCAATACCGATAGTTTTTTCCTGGAAATCCATTTCTTCAATAATTTCTGCAATCAGTTTATGTACTACGCCATGACTGCAACCCGGACAATAATGCATCGGGGTATCGTTCATGACTTTAGGTTTGTCATAAACTAAGTTTTCGGGGCTAATTATTTCGTTTGTTGTCATAATTTAATTTTCAATTAATTGTCTTTTCACAATTTTATCTTTCAATGCCTTTAATACTTCGTCAGGGGAAGGAACAATTCCACCCATGCGGCCATAAAACTCTACTGGTACACGACCATTCACGGCTAACCTGACATCATCAATCATTTGACCGGCACTCATTTCAACAGTAAGCATTCCTTTTACTTTGTCGGCATACTGGCTTATTCTCTCTGTTGGAAAAGGAAAGAGTGTTATAGGACGTAATAATCCGACTTTGATGCCTTCTGCACGAGCCATTTCAACTGCTTTTTGACATACACGGGCACTGGTTCCAAATGCTACTATCAGATAATCAGCATCTTCGCAAGAAAACTCTTCAATCAATACTTCATTCTTTTCAATTTCCCTGTATTTGCGTTGTAAACGTATGTTCGTTGCTTCCATTTCTTCCGCTTCAAGTGCCAGGGATGTAATAATATTAGGTTTCCTGTTTGCTGGTTTTCCTAAGGTAGCCCATGGACATTTTTCACTGATTTCCTTTTCGGTCAATCGGGGCTGGTAAGGTGGAAGAACTACTTTTTCCATCATTTGACCGATAATTCCATCTGCCAAAATTAAAACAGGAGTGAGGTATTTAAACGCTAAATCGAATGCCATAACGGTATGATCTGCCATTTCTTGCACTGAAGCAGGTGCAAGGGTGATTAATTTGTAATCGCCATGACCACCGCCTTTTACCGATTGATAATAATCAGCCTGGCTTGGTTGAATGGTTCCTAATCCTGGACCTCCACGCATTACATTTACGATCACACAGGGTAATTCCGCACAGGCAATATAAGATATCCCTTCCTGCATTAAACTGACTCCCGGACTTGACGAACTGGTCATGGATCTCTTACCACATCCTGCCGCACCATAAACCATGTTTATAGAAGAGGTTTCACTTTCAGCCTGCAAAACTACCATACCGGTTGTATTCCAGGGCTCAAGTTCCATTAATGTTTCCATTATTTCGGATTGTGGAGTGATCGGATAGCCGAAATAACCATCGCATCCGCAACGTACTGCTGCATGGGCAATAGCTTCATTGCCCTTCATGAGTTTTACTTCTTCTATATTTTGTTTCTTTGAATCGTTCATTTTATTGTAACTGTTTTAAATTGAAAAAGAATCATTTCTTTTAGAGCTTAACTTTATAGACTGTAATGCATGCATCCGGACAAACCAGCGCACAGGCAGCACACCCGACACAGGAATCAGGAATAACCATAGTTGAAAAATTATATCCTTTTGAATTTGCCTCAATGGATAGTGACAATACATTTGACGGACACGCCACGACGCATAAATTACAGCCCTTACAACGCTCTATATTTACAACAACTGCTCCTTTTACTTTTGCCATTAGTTTTATAATTTAAAATTGCAGGACAAATGTAACAAAAATTTACCTAATCAAAAATTTTGATTGTGCCTTTTTTTGTTTTTTTGTACTTCGAAACCATAAGGTTTATCCAACTATTTCCGTCAATTTGCAGGTTTTCAGTATTATCTATTTTTGGAGAATAACCATTTTAAAAAATCAGGTTCTGCAAAGGCTGGCGTCCAGCTATTATGCCCGACACCGGGATATTCTATGTGCTCAACCTGTTGTGAACCATCGGCTTTTAATTCAATAAAAGCATTACGTGAATATTCTGGTGAAACCGAATTGTCACTATCACCATTGTAAATCCGGATAGGCATTTTTCGCACTTTCTTCAATCGTTCTACGTTCACTGCCCCGCAAATAGGAATAGCTGCTGCAAAAGTTGTGGGGTAACGGCATATTATATCAAAAGTACCCATTCCTCCTAAAGAGATTCCAAGAACATAGATTCGTTTGCTGTCTATAGCTTCCGTTTTCTGGTAAAAATAGACTAGTTTTTTAGCAAGGCCTAAAGGTTTTGCAGGTTCCTTTGTGTCAATGATGTCGAATTTTGCATCTGTGAGTTCTTTAATGCTAACCCAATCTTGGTTGGCAGGACATTGTGGGAAAAGTACAATGGCCGGGTAGTTATGCCGGTTTAAGGAGTCGGTAAAAAGGGCTCCTCCATTAGCCAGTTGTTTTTCATTGTCATTCCCTTTTTCCCCGGAACCATGCAGGAAAAGGACCAGTGGATAAGATTTACTCTTATCATAACTCTCAGGGAATAAAACACGATAACGTAGAGTATCCCCTTTGTAAATAAATTCCTTTTTCTTGAAAAGTTCATTCTGAGCCTGGATAGCTAAACTGACAATTAACATGATAGTCAATAGAAAATAATATTTTTTCATAATTATTTGATTTGAAAAGTGATTTTTAATTTATGCAAAGCATATCATCGTTCATCTCAAAATTGTTCTTATAATGCCCAATCTTTAAACGGATGTTTAGTGAGACATGAGTTGTAATATCGCCGGTCGCCGGTTACTTCCATGCCTAGCCATTCAGGTGTCAGGTAACTTTCGTTTTCCGATTCCAATTCCACTTCAGCAAGTGTCAACCCTTTGTTATCCCCATAGAATTCATCGACTTCAAATATATGTTTACCTACCTTGATTTCGTACCGGGTTTTATCAATGGCACCCGGTTCGCAAAGTAGTAGTAATTCTTTGGCTTCCTGCAAGGGTATCTCTTTTTCCCATTCATACCGGCTTAACCCCGATTCATTGCTTTTGCCCTTGATGGTAATATACCCTTTGTCCCCTTTAATGCGGATACGTACCGTCCTGCCTGAAACAGAGGATAGATAACCCTGTACAATGCGAAATGATCGCACTGCCTGTGATTTGTATTCTCCTTTTACCAAAAATTTTCGTTCTATCTCCATTTTTTAATTATTACATCACTTCATTATCATATTATCAAATCATCACATTAAGATTTATCGGTTACAAACCCCCACATAAGGGCAATACTGGCAAATTTTAATGTTTTCAGTTTGTACAAACGGCATAACCGGATTGAAAATATCTTCCAGGGTATCTGAGAGATGTTCCCTGAATTCAGCTTCATAGACGGCAAAGTCTGTTACTGTTTCGTTAATACTCCTCTCTGGCTTTTCATGCAGTTCGGTGTCAAAATCATCTTTAAAGACATCCCGCATATAATAAATGCCGGGTGTTATTGTCTTTCCCTGCGCCTCTTCTTTATATTTTTCCTTGTAGAAAATGCCATACAGAAAAGTCTGTAATACAAATTTAGGCCTGTTATCCTTGTTGTGTTCAAATACCTCATTCAGGTTTTTAAATTCCAGTTTCCCGCTTCCTGTTTTATAATCCAGGATACGGACATGCCCTTCTTTTTCATCAATCCTGTCGATAAAACCTTTCAGGTTTACATTCAGTTCACCCTCTTGAATGGGGTAGTGGAGGCTGCATCGGTCTTCTGAACTGATATACCGGAAAGGAGCATGTTTCTTATCAATTTTCAAAACCTGTATAATATATTTTCGGAGTACGCTGGCAATAAGCAGGTTGTTCCCCTCCAATGGAACAATGGCATTATTTTTCTTTTTAAAATAATTAATGGCAAAAGCAAGTGTGATCTGCTTGTCTATTTGCAACTTGTCGGATATTAACGCATCGAAGTTGTTTTCGGTCATCAACTGTCCTTTGTATGGTTTATAAAGGTTCTCCATAACAGCATGAAAGAGCGTGCCGAACATATTAGCTTCCACAGTCTCCATTACTTCGTCTGCCTGTTCCACGTCTTCTACTTTGGTGAGATAAAACTGCAATGGACAATCGATATAAGTGTTTATGGAACTTGCCGAAAGCGAGGGACTGTTTTCTTCCTGCGAAGTAAAGCGCAGCAGTTTATCCATCACAGCTGGTGTCTTCTCTATCTGAATGGCCTGGGCATTCTCAAAGCCAATATCAAATGAAATGGTTTTCTTCTGGACCTTAACTCCGTAATGGTAATACAACTGATGCATAAACCGGCTGACTTCTCCCGTTTGCATGCCTTCGGTACGCGAATCATAGAGGAAGTAGATTCGGGTTGCCCTGTGGATCAACCGGTAAAAGTTGTAGGCAGTAATAGCATCCTGATGTTCTGTGGTAGGTAGTTCGAAACCCTGTCGCAGGCTGTAGGGAATAAAGCTGTTTGTGCTGCTTTTTTGTGGAAATACCCCTTCGTTAAATGAAGTTATGATCAGGTTATCAAAGTCCAGACCGCGTGTTTCAAGCACGCCCATAACCTGCAAACCATCCAGTGGTTCTCCAACAAACGGAATGGTGATACCTGCCGTCAGTTGTCTGGTCAATCGGACCAGTGTATCCATGTTCATATCCACTTCAACAGGTTTATCCTTCAGGATATCCGCCATTCGATTGATGGTCACGTAATACTGATACAGAAAATCACATTCAAGCTGGTAGCTGTGTTCATCATCCGAAGCTTGTTGCCAGCCGTTCTGAAGGCTTCGAAGGATATGAAGTAGGTAAGGCAGGAATGTTTGTGTATCGGTCTGGGGAATGAATATCGCAGCTAAGAGTTCATTTTTCTTCAATTCTTCTGCATCCACATAAATCCAGTTATTGCCTGCCATTTGCTGTGTAATCCGGTTTGCCTCCTCGTTACAAAGCAAGGCAATATATTGGTGGTTGAGGATATTTGAAACCGTCTGATGGTAAAACGATATCCTGTTACCTGATTGCCGCATGCGTCGTTGTAATTCAAAGATGTGCTCAATCAGTCCCGATACCGGTGTTGATTTCAAGGGAAAACCCATGGTGACGTTTACCTTCCCTATTTGAGCCGGCAATGAATGGAGCAGGGGTACCAGCAGACTCTCATCGGGGAGTACAACGGCTGTTTTTATCCAGCTTTGATTCGGAACTTCTTCAGGGAACAGACTGTTGAGAATGGCATAAGCCTGTTTGGCTTGTCCTACTGCCGAAGGAACGGCAATAAGTTCAATTATTTTATCCTGTAACGATTCTATAATCGGTTCAAGGGTATATTTCGACGGGAAAATGTGAATGTTATCCGCATAAAAACGCGAAGCCTGATTCTCAGGGTCTCGAAGTTCTGATGCTTCATAATCCCAGTAAAAGTCAGCCTGTCCTCGTTTTTGAAGTTCTGCAAACAGGGTTCGTTCACAGGGATTCAGGGCATTAAAACCTATAAATACAAACTGTTTATTCTCAAATTCGGGTATAGGCTCTTTTGCGCTAAGGCGGTCGGCCACATCCCTGCATATCATGCCTTCGGTAGCTGTATTATCTGCTGTCAATTCAGCCCGGAATTGCTCATAAACAGGTAACAGAATCTTCCAGGTAGCAACGAAATCTTCCGAAGTTTTGCCTTCCGTTACCGGTACAAAATTGCTCCAGAACTGCCGGATAGCTTCCACCTGTTTTTCAGAAAATACGTTGAATAACTGGTCGATTTGTTTCAGTTCAGTGATGTTGGTAAAGAGCTGTTTGGCATCCACCCGGTATTTATCTACGTCCTCAAAGTCGGATAATAGCATTTCTCCCCAAAATACGAATGAATCAAAGGTCTCGTCACTACCGCTTTGTTCCTTATAAATCCGATAGAGCCTGAACAGGTTACTCAACCGGTCTGCCGTTTGCCAATGTGAAGCAGCTGCAAAGCATTCATTGATGGTCACTATTTCAGGTGAAAATACAGGTCTGGCAGCTATCTCGGAGATATACCGCTGGAAGAATAATCCTGCACGTCGGTTTGGGAACACAAATGACAAATCACTGATGTTTTCCTGGTATTCGGAATAATAGACCTGTGCTATGCGATAGAGGAAGGAATTCATAAGGATTGTTTTTTGCCTGATTAATCGGACTGCTAAAGTACAAAATCTTTTTGAACTACTCAACCAATGATCTCAAGAGAGAAAAAGTAAGTCCATTGTTATTGGTTCTTTCTTCCCACTTCTAAACAGAACTATTGAAACATTACTCTGATTTATTGTCAACCTGATAGTTGCTAGATGCGAATCTCTGTCCTGCCAATATCGTGTATTACGATCTTCCTATTTTCTTGTTAGCTTTAGTCTCGCAAAGGGTTGCAGTTTGCCATTCTCTTCATCATCCATGAACCATTGCCAGCTATCCTCCTGGGAGTTGTACACGAAAGTGGTATGGAAAATACTGGTCTCACTATATTTAAAGACAAATTCCAGTTTTTCACCATTCGCTTTTGCATGGCCAATTGCTTGACCAGAGAGCCCTCCGTTTCCGGTGTTGTCGAGCCACAGGCAGGAGTACTGGTTCAACTTCTGGTTCCTGCTAATAAAAACAATGGCATCATACACAGGTTTCCCGTTCCCGCTTATTTCTCGCGACACTTCTTTAATTTGCAGGTATTGATGATCCAACACCCATTCAGTTACAACATCGTGTGTTGTCTCTTTGCCTTCTATGGTTCCCTGGAGAATCCATTTCCCCGCCATACGTTCAAGCAAGGAATCCTGACCTGCTGCTGTTTGTTGTGCAAAGGCAGAGGAAGGAATCAAAAGCATTAATACTAAGATTTTCAATAATGAAGTTTTCATATGCGCGTATTTTTTTCTATCCATTTAAGCCAGTCATTAGCGACTTTATCCCAGTTAGATATGTCGTAGTTTGGTTTGTTTTCTTTTGTGAATGGGTAATAATTATGTTCTGTTCCAATGTAGGGATTAAATTGAAAGTTATTTTTTCCTTTTCGAATAAAATCAACTCTTATAAAGTCCACAAATGGAGCACACCAATCTTTGGTTCCATAACAAATAAGTACCGGAATTTTCAGTTTCTCTAAATACTCAATTGGTGGGTATGAAAATCCATAGGTTGCTTTAAAAGCGTCACCATGTGTAGCATCCATATTCGTTTTATCCCTGACTATATTTCTCCAATACCCAATCATTTCTTCCCCGGACGGTAAGCTATCTGTTTCGCTAGCCCTGTTTTGTTGTATGATTGACATAATACGCCCCATTGGGTTGCCACTTGAGTATATTAAATGTGTTGCTAAGTGTGAGCGACTTGCCATTTTTGCTGCAACTGTACTTCCTTCCGAATGCCCTACCAGGATAAGTTGTTTGCTGGAAACCCATTTTTGCTTTTGTAAATACTTTATGATTTCAATGTTTCTGTCAACGTAGTAGTCTAAAAGATTTCTTTCAGTATAATCTTTTGGGTAGTTCCCTGTACTGTCAACATAGCAATAATTTGAGTTAAGTGTTTTTATGTCTCTGCTTAATGGAATGCTGGGTTTGCCAACTATTACTACATGATACCTAACCATAAAACTATCCGGTACAAATGGGAAAACCCGATAAATACCTTTTTCATCATACATAATTAAAGGCCTGGGTAAACTCCCCTGACAGAAAAACAACAAGGGTTTTTTCTTATTTTCGTCTCCCTTTTTAGATTTTACCAATATGTCAACCTTGTCTGATTTGTAGTCAAATTGCAAATGAGTGAACCCATAGTCTTTTGCTGTTTTCGTTTGTCCGAAAGTCGCCAGCGTGAATGCTAACATTAAAATAATCGTAAGTATTTGCTTCATTGTCTGTTTCTCTTTTTTTTCTAATATGCTGTACCCTTTTTCCCTCCAGCATTAATTAGTTTGCACTCGCTGTCTATTAAGAAGGTAACTTGAACTATCCGTTGTATACAAAGAATCATACATAGACGAAATAGAGACCCGAAGTACTTCTTCAAGTTTGATAATTACTTACAATTGCATTGAAAGAATTTAAATAATTATTCTTCTGTAATAAATCCGATTCTTTTTCGGGGTTTTGAAATTAGTATATTGCCGGTATGCAATTCAGCAATCGATTGATTTATTAGCTCAATCTGAATCCTGGTGTCTTCATTTATATCGTTATAGTCGGAAAAAGCATCTTCGATATAGGCTTTTAGCTCTTTTATTTCGGTTTGAAGTTCAGCTATACTACCAATGGGTTTGCTGATAAACGATTGCCGAATAGTTACAAAAGCACGCATAATTCCCATGTTTATTTGTATTGCAGTTTTTGAATTGAGCACACTACTCAGCATGGCTACACCAAGTTCGGTAAAGACATAAGGTCTTTTTCTTAAACCCATATTGATAGAATTGGAAATCACAATTTGTGATTTCCAATCTTGAAATTCCAGGTCGGTCAATTGAAACATAAAATCTTTCGGGAATCTTTCAAAATTTCGTTTAACAGCCTGATTTAATGCACGGGTTTCTACTCCATACATTTCGGCTAAATCGCGGTCAATCATAACCCTAATTCCACGTATCAGATATATTTTATTTTGAACGTATTGTAGTTCCAATGGACATTAATTTAAATATTTTAAAACCAATGCTTTTTGATGATATGCAATGCTTGACAATAGAGCAGAGCTATTTTAATCACAAATAGATCAAAGTGAACGGGTTACTGATAGACTTTAAATTGCGAAGTTATAAATTTTTCGAATTATCAGCACAAGTCTGCGCTTCGATCAGAATTGCGATAGACAACGACTGCAAATGTACAGATTGGGACGAATAGATAGAGTAGATAATTTACGTCTGGGAAATTGGTTATATTAGACTTTTACCAATTCGTACGTATCAACTATCTTAAGTAATTGGTCTGAAAAAGAATACAAATCATCGAGTGATTTAATCTCCGTTTTTACTTCTTTTCTATTTTCATCCAGAGTTACAAAGTATTTTTTTACTCCATTGAAATATAATCTGCAAATTGGTTTACGATTATTATCATCAAGCAGTATTGCAAAATAAGATAAAGCATCACGGTATTTAATACGTTTACAATCCACTTTCTGTCTCAAAACTGATTTTACAATCATAAAGCCTTCTAGTTCTTCTTGTGTGGTCTCTATTTTACTCTCAGGCTCTTTTGATACGTTAATTTGAGTAGTATCTTGTTCTTTTGCAGCTTCATCTTCTTTATTTAAGGCTGTTTTAAGCCTTTCAGTAATTAAATCACTGATATATTGCTGAACAGATTTTTTAGTCAGGTTAGTAAATTGATCAAGTATCTTTGACGTGATCATTCCTGGATAAACTTGTTTAGCAAAATGTTTAACAAATTCTGGTGTTGGATTATTTAGTTCCTGATTCAACAATTGTTTTAGTTCATTCATAAACTTCAGTTCGCTTGCTGTATTGACAATGCTGTCTGCATCAAAATATGATTTATGAAACTTTTTTAGTTCTTCAATTTGGTTATCCTTAATCTCCGAGATGTTGAATTCCAGAAATGGCTTTTCATCCATTTTATTTGCATCAACAAGATCTGAATAGAAACGATACATAATTCCATTTGTTAATAACCCGAATTTAGCTTTTGATACATGGAAATACCGTAAAAGTTGTCCATCGTGGATACTTAAATCCTGAGCCCAGTGTTTACATTCTATCAGTATTGTAGGTTTGCCATCCATAAAGATAGCATAATCAATTTTTTCTCCTTTTTTTATACCAATATCAGAAATAAATTCAGGTACTACTTCAATTGGATTGAAAACATCATATCCAAGAGCTTGAAGAAAAGGCATAATAAAAGCATTTTTAGTAGCTTCTTCTGTTGAAATTTGGTCTTTAAGTTTGCTAACTCTATCACCAAGGATTTTGATTTGATCTTTAAAGTCCATAATACTAAATTTTAAGATTATTGTGATTGTTATGATTATTGTCTAATTCATCAATTTTATCAGTAAGTAAATCAATTTTGGTACTAAGAGTTGTCACTTCTTTTTGTAAATCATCGTTATTGTCACTCACCATTGCATCTACAAAAATTGAATTGACTAGTGAAAGCCCTAAAATACCACCAAAAAGTAATAAAACAACAAAATAGAGTTTAGAAATAAAAGCTATAAACAAACTGGATCTGGATGCAATTAAATCAGGTATCTCATACCAACCTTCTACTGAGAAAAGTCTAAATATAGAATAAAATGAATCTATCGGATTAGCAAAGTATTCAGGTGCAATTTTTTTATATAATGCACATGTTACTAATGATACAATAAAAACCAATAAGAAAAAACCAAAGATTACTATATACGAAGCTTCTATTGCTCTTTTTACAGAAGTAATAAGTGAAGAGACATTGGGAAAGAAACGAATTAAGCGTAGGAATTTAAATACTCTAAAAACCCGTAGCGCAAGAAATATATTGAGATGTAAAGAACTGTTATTGTAGAAAATAACGGCTAAAGAAGGAATTGAAATAATTACTAAAATAAAATCAAGTTTATTCCAATTGTTAGAAATATATTTAGAAAAACTAAATGTATTTATTTTAACTGTCATTTCAATGACAAAAAGAATAGTAAATACTGGTTCGATATAATCGAGGATACTACCCCTTAATTGAAATTCCTGTATGAAAATGAGTACTGCATTTAAAATAACTAAAATTAAAATGCAGTATTCATTTAAAAAGAATGATTTTAATTTATACATCTTTAGTAATAACTTTAGTAAATTGTATTTTTCACACTCCAAAAGTACAAATCATTATTAATACCTCAAACTTTTTAGATAATTATTTTTAAACATGATTAAATTAATCGGGTTTTGTGAACTTTTTATATAAAATAAGTCATTAAATTGGGCGTTTTAGGGTAACCTTAATCTGTTTTATAAAGATTTAAATGACCAGATACATTCATAGCAATATGCTCTTAACTAAAAATATATCTGACACAATACCCCATAAGATATTCATCCCCTGACGGGGAAATGCTGTTGCGGTGAAATCATTTCTATTGATATTTATCTCCTAACGGAGAAAAGAATTGAGAGAAATAAATATAATCTTTCCTTTTTTCACGTAGGAAATTAATATCAATAGAAACCCCGCAGGGGATTAACCGGCTCATGAAGGGCAGTTGAAGTGCTGCTGGTGCATTTATACTACGAACACTAATCTTATCTTACCCCGAGCACTTTGGCACACCCTGCACGTTGTACAGGCAGCGGTTGTCCGTCAAATCCCGGTTTGCCTAATTCCACACCGATGCAGAGCACCAAAGAGAAATCATCACCTGCGGGTGTATACCGCGGTGTATCGAATTTCAGGATCAGTTCCTGCGCCTCAATCACCCGGTTGGTGGAGTACCAGTCAGTAGCTTGGTGAAGTACCGCCCCGTTTATTTCCGGGTTATTCGTCAGGTACTTATTTGTTTCAGGATCCATAAACCTATCCGATACAATGCCCAGCGAGGTAATAATCCGGAAGAACGGGTAATTCATCGGGTTCACCAGTTGCAGATCGGTGTTCATATACGGTATTTCCACCCGGGCTTCCATTGTTTCCCGCTTGATCTCC
>Ga0302170_10000417_pt1 | contig 17151 bp, 12 predicted proteins | sample I_Fen_N2_1_FD_193492 | JGI IMG/M metagenome (GOLD analysis project Ga0302170, IMG submission 193492) | Peat permafrost microbial communities from Stordalen Mire near Abisko, Sweden - I_Fen_N2_1 | ecosystem: Environmental > Terrestrial > Soil > Wetlands > Permafrost | place: Sweden: Abisko...
CATAGCGATACCGTTCAAAACTGGTTCCGGGTCTTGAGCGAAATTACGCTGCCGGATATTCAAAATATCACCGCTGAAAATGATGTCTTTCAAGGCAGAGGCTACAATGCAGAATACATAAACACGCATTTTACCAACACGCTTGTACTGCCTACTGAAATAAAAAAGGTGTATTGCAATGAGCTTACCGGAGATTCGTATCCAAAGATCATTCGACTCCTGCAACTGAACCTGAAGCAAGCGATTCTTGATAATGCTAACTTCTTTTGCCAAAAGCTCGAAAAATGGCATCACCTTTCTACTATCAGCCTACTGGACAAAAGCAACAATAAAAACTTGTTGAAAATTGATAAAGATATTTACTCATTGCTTAAAAACATTGAGCTACTGGCGGAAGTGAACCCTATTAATACCACCAACGAGCGAAACCGGTTCTTTAAAAATAAATTTACCGAGTTGCCTAACTTTAAGTACAATCCCATTAAGATAAATTCGTTTAGCCTGAAGCAACAATTGATGAGTATTCCCATTCAGGATATTCAGGATGTGTCAATCCGCGAATTGTATCGTTCGGTTATCAACAGCTATTTTGATAAAATAGACATGATCAATACGCTTAATACCAATAAGTTTTTGTATAATTCACTGCGCTATTTCGGACGTCCGTCAAAGAAAGACCTGCAAAATGCCACATATGTCCTGTCGTTACCTGATATCCCGAACGAAGCAAAAAAGGAACCAATATATGATGCCCAGGCTGCTATGGGTGTTTTTAAAGAAGCCCTGAATGATTATAATATCCTTGACAGTGCAAAGGTTGAGCTGAGCAACAGGGTAATATCCCAGGTGATGGTGCTGAACTCTAAAAAGAGCATCCTTATTCAACCCCAGGCTCAATTTAAGCGTAAGGAATTACAGGCTTTGATTGAACACGAGATAGGTGTACATATGCTGACAACAATCAATTCAAACAGGCAACAGCTTAAGATATTTAATATTGGATTGCCGGTTAACACAATGACACAGGAAGGATTAGCCATCCTGTCAGAGTATCTAAGCGGAAATATCACGTTGCAGCGGTTGAAGAAATTTGCTTTGCGAGCCATTATTGTAGATCAGATGTGTAGCGGAGCCAACTTTATCGAATGCTTCAATTTGCTCAGAAACGATTACAATGTTGATCCTGACCTGGCATTTGGTATTGTTACCCGGATATTCAGGGGTGGTGGATTCACCAAAGATCATCTTTATTTAAGTGGATTTATCACCATTTTGCGATTCTGGGAAGAACACAACGATCTTACGCCTTTGTTAGTCGGAAAAACATCCCTGCCATTCTACCATACAATTGAAGAAATGATAGGACGTGAAATGATTTCAGCCCCCGGTTTACGTACCAAAAGTTTTCTGAAGCCCCAGCCTGATCTCAACAATGCAGTGTATAGCTATATTTTTAGCGGATTCAAATAAAGCTTCTCATCTTTTCCAAAGTTGGATACTTTGGAAAAGATGAGTGATATTCAAATGCCTGAAGGTATGAACCAACGCGCATAGCTTTAAATCCTGTTAATCGGTTAAGTCAGATTAATTACAGTTCTGATACTTTTCCTACAGATCCTTCTGATCCCGGTACCAGTTCGAAAATCTTATCAGGCTTCAAGTCCGGTTCGTCCCGGTGGGAGACATACACAATCGCAATCTTTTTATCCTGTGCAATGGCATTCACCATATCAATAAACAGGCGGCTGTTCTCGTCATCAAGTTCAATGGTCGGTTCATCCAGTATCAGCAAAGGTGGGTGTTTTACCATAGCCCTGGCTACCATAACCATGCGTTGTTGCCCGATCGACAGACTCTGAAATGACTTATTCCGGTAGAAAGGTCCTAACATATCCATCCATCTTTTGGCAATGTCTTTTTGCAGATCGCTTGGTTTGCTGTACAGTCCCACCGAATCCAACAACCCGGATATAATCATATTTTCCACCGTGTCATCCCGGGTGAATTGCAGGATCATGGAAGGCGTAAAGTACCCTATCTGACGCTTTATATCCCAGATTGTTTCACCACTTCCTTTCTTTTTGCCGAAAAGAATCATATCCTGCCCGTAGCCCTTCGGATTATCCCCTGTGATGAGTGACAACAATGTGCTTTTCCCCGATCCGTTAGGCCCTGCAAGTTGCCAGAATTCACCTTTTTGAATAGTCCAGTTAATGTTTTCCAGTACCTGTTTCTCCGGGTAGTTCACGGATACTGAATTTAGTTGTACCAACGGGTTTATATCGTTGTGTTGTCCGTCATACCCGGTGGGTAGTTTGAACTGATAATGATCCTCTTTTTGTTTCAGCTCTACAGACGTAAAAGTATCAGCATCCTGTTGGTTCACAATTTTATTGTTTTCATCAATGCTGATTACCGTACCTATGCAGGGTAATAAGTCGCGTTTACGGAAAAAGACCTGAATCAATACTGTTGATCCGGATAATTCTCCCAGAGTGTTTGTCATAAACTGCTGCGTCTCTTTGTCTACGTTGCTGTACACATCATCCAAAACCATGTATTGTGGTTTTTGAGCAATCTGATACATGAGCAACGCCTTTTTCTGTTGTCCACTTGACATGGAACCCAAACTTGAGTTTTCGTTTGTCTGAATCAGGTAACGATCGTGACGCAACTCTTCTTCAATAAACCGGTTAATGGTTATGGTTGAAAATAATACACCCTTCAATGGTTTTAAATCAATACTGTCCTGCAAAAATTTATTGGCCATTATTTGCTCAAGGATGTAGTTTTTATTTGATGTATTCGATAAATAAAGTCCTATGCCGGTTTGTTGTTTCATATGCTGGTTCTTAAACTGATTTTATTTTTTTGATTAAATAATGATTCGAAAATTAGTATGTGTATTAAATAAAATCAGCATTCAACTCTGAATGCTGATTTGTCTGTTTTAAGCTGTATTAGTATTTCTGTAGATTTAAATTCTCTTGATAATTGAATATCTGATTTTTATAGATATTCGAAAAGCGGATTAACCGGTATAAGGCATCTCAACCCGAACACTTGTTCCTTTGCCTGTTTTGCCTTTAATAACCAATTTGCTTTCCAGTAAAATAACCCTTTCTTTCATTCCAATCATTCCAAAAGAGTCCTGCCTGACCGTGTGGCTTTTATCAAATCCTATTCCATTATCCGCTATTTCCAGAATTAATTTGTGTGAATCGATATCCACTTTAATCTTTATGGCTGTTGCCTTCGCATGTTTAACTACATTGGTGAGTGCTTCCTGTAAAATACGAAATAATGCTACTGATTGCTGAGAAGTTATATTTAGCTTCATGATTGTACAATCAAACTGGCATGGAAGGTGATACCTTTCCTCAAATTCAAGTACATAGGATCTTGCAGCTTCTATAAATCCAAGTGAATCGATTATTTCAGGTCGAAGGCCTGTCATTATTCTACGGGTTGTTTTTATAGTCTTATCAACCATACCCGAAAGAGAATCAAATTGACTCAGAATATCCTCCGAATTAATGCATCTTTTTTCTCTAGAAACTTTTTGTTTGAAAAGCCCAAGATCAATTTTCAAAGCTACTAAAATTTGACCAAGTTCATCATGTATTTCACGGGCAATTGCTATTTTTTCTTCTTCCCGTATATTTTGAAGGTGCGAAGCGAAGTTTCTTAATTGCTGCTGTGAATTTTTTAAGGCTTCTTCCGCAAGCTTTCTTTCGGTAATGTCACGTTGAATACCCAAAAAACCAATAATCTTTTTCTCCTCATCAAAAATAGGACTGGAGGAACTCTCTATATCAATCAGTGTCCCATCTTTTTTTCTATTGATAATATCTCCCCGAACCTCATTCCCATTCAATAGATTTTCCCAGAAGATCTCATAGACCGATTTATCCAATACTCCACTCTTTAAAATGCTGGGAGTTGATTTGCCTACAATTTCCTTTTCGGTAAAACCATACAAGGATGTGAATGCCGGATTGATATACGTAAACACTCCTTGCTTGTCAGTAAGAAAAATGGCTTCCCCTGAAGCGTAAATTGCTTTTTTCATTTTTACAAGAGCCTCTTCTGCCAGCTTGCGCTCAGTGATGTCCTGTAACATACCGCTTATTTTTACTATTTTACCATTGGCATGATAAGCCTGGCCAATTAATCGAACCCATATTTTGTGCTGCTTTGCAGTTATCATTTGCAGCTCCTTATCAAAGGGCTCTCCTTTTGTTAAGGCCTGATTCAATGCTTTTGATAAAATTTGTCTTGATTCCGGAATATAGGAATTAATTGCTAACTCAACTGTTGGTTGATAATCAGGTTCTACTTCATGTATCAGATAAAGTACATCCGACCAATACAGTTCATTGTTAAGAGCAGAAATTTCCCACCCTCCAACTTTTGCCAGTTTTCCGGTATCATTAAGGAACTGTTTGCTTTTTGTTAATTCTGCAGCCCGTTTTTCTTTCTCTTCGTTTTGAAGCTGAAGTTCTTTATTGGCCAGGATTATTTCTTGTTCAGCCCGCTTGCGTTCAGTAATGTCCTGCACCGTACCGTATAACCCAATAATTTGTTTCTTGTCATCAAATTTTGTACCACCAAAAGCAATCACATTTCGTATACTGCCATCAGGACGTACTACTTCCAGCTCCAGCTGGTAAGGGTTACCGTTCTTTTTTGCTTTTTCAACAGCTGTTTTAAGTAACTGCCAACTCCTTGGAGTATAAATTGTTGATAATTCAGCAAAAGCAGGTGCCGGAAGCGTTGAATCGATACCTGTGATTTGATAAAGCTCCTCAGTCCAGGTGACAATATCCCCCTCTGTTTTCCAGTTCCAAACCCCTAGTTGTGCCAGCTTCCTTGCCTTCTGGAGCATTTCCATACTTTCCTTCAGAGCCTCATCGGCAAGCTTTCGCTGAGTTTCAAGCTTGAGTTCATATATCGCTCTTTTAATTGCAGGAACCAGGCGCTCGAGCTTGTTCTTGAGTACATAATCAGTTGCACCGTTTGTCAGGGCATTGATGGCTGAATCTTCTCCTATAGTGCCTGAAATAAAAATGAATGGTATCGAAGGGTATTTTTCTTTAACAAAATTCAGGGCTTTTTTCCCGTTGTAATCAGGCAGGCTATAATCAGATAAAACGAGATCGATTTTTTCTGTCTCCAGGATATTTACAAAATCTTTTTCGTTTTCAGCTAAAAAATACTCATACGCAATATCTCCACCATCCATCATAGAACGGATTAGCTCTGAGTCTTTGAAAGAGTCTTCAAGGTGAAGAATTTTTATTTTAGGTTCCATGGATGCAACTATTAATCAGAATTAATAAATCTATAGAATTATTCAATTGAAGGTGGTGGCTGATTGATAACAGCCCAATATTGTCCCAACACTTTAATGGCATCGATAAACTGAACAATATCCACTGGCTTTACTACATACGAATTAGCCCCAAGTTTGTAACTTTCAACAAGGTCTTTTTCTTCGGCAGATGAAGTGACCATGATAACCGGGATTAACTTGAATTTGGGGTCCTGGCGAATGTGTTTCAACACTTCTATACCATTCATACGGGGCATTTTTATATCTAATAATATGACAACTGGATTGCCACTTTTATATCCGGAAAATTTACCTCGTTTATACAGAAAGTCTAATGCTTCTACTCCATCTTCTGCAACCACTACTTCATTTGCAAGATTCTTTTCAGAAAGGGCAGCAATCGCAAGTTCAATGTCATTCCTACTGTCGTCTACAATCAGGATTGTTTTTATTTCCGTTTCCATAAAATGTAAATGTTTTTTTGAGTTAAGTATGTTTATTGTTTTGTCGGCAGGCTAAAGTAAAAGGTGGCGCCTTTGTCCACTTCGCTTTCAGCCCAGCATTTTCCTCCATGTTTCGTCACTATTCTGTTTACATTAGCCAGCCCAATACCGATTCCTTCAAAATCAGTGGCTTTGTGCATTCGTTGGAAAACCCCGAACAGCTTTTCGGCATAATTCATATCAAAACCAACCCCGTTGTCTTTAATATGAAATATTGTTTCTCCATTTTCGATTTTACCTCCAATCTCTATCACTGCTTTTTCTCTGTTTCGGGAATACTTTAAAGCGTTTGAGATCAAATTAACCCATACCTGATTGATTAAACTCTCGTCACCCTTTATTTTTGGAAGCTCAGATACGGTTATTTCTACGTTTTTACCCTTCAATTCATTATCAAAAATTTTAAGCACTTTCTTTACCATATCCCCGGAATTTAATTCTGTTATTTTAAGTCCGGTTCTTCCTAATCTTGAAAATGTCAATAAGGCATCGATAAGATTACCCATTTCTTTGGAGGATGCAGAGATTATATTTAAATACCGGATTCCCTTATCGTCAAGTTGAGATAAGTTCCCTTTTATGAGTAAATCAATAAAACCTCCGATATGTCTCAGTGGGGCACGCAAATCGTGAGAGACTGAATAGCTGAATGCTTCAAGTTCTTTGTTGGCAAGTTCAAGGTATTCTGTCTTCTTTTTTAATTCAATTTCGGTTAACATGAGATCGGTAATATCTTCCACAATCATCAACAGGTTTAATGTATCTTTGTTTTTGAAAGTGGACATATGATATCGTATCTTGACCTCTTTTTTGTATGTCGAAATAGTATGAATGCTGGCTTTTTGTATTTCAAGTGTTTTCAATGTTATTTCAGCTTTTTCTAATAAACCGTTTTCTTTCCAGTTGTCGAGTTTACGGAAATCTAATTGCAACATTTGCTCCACTGTTCCACCGCTTATTTCTGCTACCGCTGTGTTTGCAAATATACAGGGTCCATCTTCACGAAAGGCAATTATACCGAGTGGGGAGGTTTCAAAGATTTTTAAATTTAATTCCAATGCATCATTTAATTCATGCGTACGTTTCAAAATGTTCCTTTCAAGTTCTTTATTGGCATTTACCAGCTCCACTGTACGCTGACTTATTTTTTCTTCAAGTGCTTGGTTTATTCCCGAAAGTTGTTTATTCTTAAGGTTAATTTCGTAGTCTTGCTTTTCGATGTTCAGGTATGAACTTTTTAATTCTTTGACGGTTAGCAGCATTATTTGTTCATCAGAACCAAATTCTCTTTTCTCATCTTTTTTCAGTATTAGATTTGCTTCTCTTAAAAAGGCTTTTATTGGTCGTTCAATGCTTCGCGAAAGGTACCAGATTAAGAAGGTAATCAACAAGGTGGAGACCAGAAGCAGGATGAAGAATGTAAACTTTGAATTGTTTTCGGTTTCAATAACTTCTTTGAAAGTGCTGTTGGCTTTATTGTGTGCAAAGTCAGAAATGATAGTTAGAAAATAATTTGTCTTTTCTAAATTTGTACGCCCATTAAATTTTAGGAGGAATTGACTACTGTTGGATTTGTTTTCAGTTTTAAAGCGGTAAAATTTGTCACGTTCGTTTTTCCATGCTGTATAAGCAGCAAATGCGCTGTCTACTGTAGCTTTGTTCCCGAGGTATTTCAGCGAAACTACTTTAAAACCCTCCTGTATTATTTTATCATTTTTAGTTGTTTCGGCTTCCAGGCTGTCTGTCTGACGCTGGTTACCGGCAAACTGAATATCCTTTACAAGACTTATATTCTTATAAATTTCGGTTTTCACAACCTGTACGGTGTTACTTACCAGAAAGGGATGCTCGTAAAGGAGACGGGTTTGCTTGCTAATTATTTGCAGTTGCAGGAATAAGTAAATTGCGACCAACAGCATGATGGCAAACACGGATATAAAGCCTGAGCGGATCTTAGTCTTAATACTTAATTTCACCATGATAGTTGATTCTTATTTTATCACGATCTTTTTTTATGATAATTCTTGCCATTCCCCGAATCTGTTCGCCTATGATCCATGCCCAATTGCCTAAGGATCTTTTCTTTTGGTTTCAATCTTTGCACTACCTAAAATAATGAGATCTTGAATACTGCCTTCATGCATATCAATTGAATCTTTATTGATTGGATTCTAAAACTTAAATGTGTCTTGAGTCACGACCGGCACTTTATTGATAACGGCCCAATATTGACCTAATGATTTAATGGCAGCAATAAACTGAACTATATCGATAGGTTTTACCACATACGAATTAGCTCCTAATGCATAGCTCTCTATGAGGCTTTTTTCATCCCCCGATGAGGTAACCATGATGACAGGAATGGACATAAATTTAGGAGTGGTTCGAATGTGTTTCAATACTTCTATTCCATTCATACGGGGCATTTTGATGTCTAAGAGGATAACTACAGGAGTGTTATTTTTGAAATCTGAAAATTTTCCGCGTTTATACAGAAAGTCCAGTGCTTCTATACCGTCTTCAGCAACAACAATGTCGTTGATAAGATGATTTTCTGACAGCGCGGCAATGGTTAGCTCGACATCTTTCGGGCTATCATCCACTATCAGGATAGTTTTGATTTCCGTGTCCATAAGATTTGTGTTTTTGTGTTATGTGTATCTATTGATTTATTGGTATACTAAAATAAAAGGTGGCGCCTTTGTCCACTTCACTTTCAGCCCAGCATTTGCCGCCATGCCTCATGACGATTTTGTTTACATTTGCAAGCCCAATCCCGATTCCTTCAAAATCCCTGACTTTATGCAGGCGTTGGAAAACCCCGAATAATTTATCAGCATAATTCATATCAAAACCGACCCCGTTATCTTTAATCTGAAATATCGTTTCATTATTTACAAGTTCACCTCCAATTTTAATGACTGTTTTTTCTTTTTTGCTGGTATATTTTAAAGCGTTTGATATTAAATTAATCCATACCTGATTTATTAAGTCTTCGTCACCAATTGTATCGGGAAGGTCGCCAATTGTTATTTCAACATCTCTGCCCGTCAATTCTTCCTGAAAAGTTACAAGTGCTTTTTTTACAAGGTCTTTGGAGCTGAATTTTGTGCGTTGGAGTTCTGTTTTGCCTAGCCTTGAAAAGTTTAATAAGGCATCAATCATATTCCCCATTTCAATGGCTGAGCTTGAGATGATATTCAAATACCGTATTCCCGTTTCGTCAAGCCGAGCTAGATTGCTTTTAGTCAATAAATCAATAAACCCGCCAATATGTCTGAGCGGTGCCCGCAGATCGTGTGAAACTGAATAACTGAATGACTCGAGTTCTGTATTTGCCTCTACAAGTTGTTTGGTTCGTGCAATTACTTTTTGCTCTAGAGTCTCGTTCAATTTTCTGATTTCTTCTTCTGCAACTTTGTTTGCGGTGATGTCATGACATTGGGCAATGGTAGAAATAATAGTTTCCTCATCCGGTGACAGGATATTGGCGGAATTCCATTGTAGTCTTCGTACAGAACCATTGATATGGGCAATGTCTATTTCAACAACCTCCATCCGTTCACCTGTATGGGTTTCTCTGATCAATCCCATAGAACGCTTCTTTTCGGATGACGGGAATAGAATTTCTAAAGACTTGCCAAGTACTTCCTTTTCACTTCTACCGGTAATGATTTCGAAGGCTCTGTTAAACCTTGTGATTTCGTATTTTGTATTCCAGACAATTATTGGGGCATTTGCATAGTTAATCAAATTATTGAGATACTCGTTTGTCTCCCGGAAGTTTTCATTCGCAATAATTAATTCAGCAGCTCTTTTCTCTTTTTCCTTGTTTTGGTAAGCAAGTTCCTTGTTGGCAATGACTAATTCGGCAGCTCTTTTCCCTTTTTCCCTGTTTTGATAGGCAAGTTCCTTATTGGCAATGACTAATTCATCAGCTTTTTTTTCTTTTTCCCGGTTTTGATAGGCAAGTTCCTTGTTAGCGATGATTAATTCATCGGCCTTTTTTTTGTTCTCTGCATTTTGAAAAGTAATCTCCTTTTCAGCGAGTTTTAACTCCGCTACAAGATCTTCTCTCTCTTCGTTTTGAATGAGAATCTCTCTGTTTGTAATGAGCAACTCATTTGTTTTTTTACGTTTTTCCATATAAGGTCCGACATAATAACTGTTTTTTGTTTTCAAATTCTAAATCATCCACTTTCTCCATTATAAAAGTATTCAAAACGTTTGATGGGTGATTATTGATATCTGTTAATGTGTTTGTTTTTAAATAAAACTTAAATTAATAGATAAAGATTAAATCTTTTTTTTGATTTTTTATTACATAATTCTGTAAAAAAGTTACATAATTCACACATTTTTACCTGGAATTTCAACTGACTAATTATCTTCTTTTTTAGCCTCCAAATCAGATACCAATTTTTTTGTTCTTTTTCAAAGGTCTACGTCATTAAATAATGATTGTCTTATTTAAAAGTGAGGCTATCACTTATAGTATTAAATCATGCTTGCTTCTTTTTTGTGCATACATACTCGCCTGTTTCTAATCATACTCTTCGGGTAAAACACATCGCTTAACAAGAATCTTTGCGATCATACTTTTGGCAACTTATAAACTGCCTCCATTTTTATTTCCAACAAAACACAAAGGGCTTAAAACAGATAGCCTTTGAAAGAAACTCAAATTTCTTTCAAAGGCTGTATGTTTTTTTATAAAAAGTATTCCTTCTAAAACTTTAATTTTTAATTGTGTTACCCGATAACATCCATTCCAGATTAAATCGAAAGATTCAACTAACTTTATGCTTTTATTTAAACCAAATAAAAATATATTATTTTGTCGTTTTATAGTCATATATCCGGTTTTAAAAGTTGGATTTAAACTAAAAGACTAAGATTCTATGGCGTCATTCAAAGAACATTGAGTAACCATTTATCATTAGTATACAAATATAATTATTATTATTTTATCATTATTCAGCAACCAAAAATAACGATATGTATTTATGCAATATTACACTATTTTGTAACTATTATAGTTTTTGAACAGACACAATACCTATTTGCTAAGAACTGACCTAAGTAACTGAAATTAAAAAACATAAATTTCTTAATTCTACAAGGATGCAGCTCTTTGTTGCCAATACTGATTCCTCGTGCCCACTTTTCTTTTTCTGTTTTTTTCGACAGGCAAGTTCTCAGTAGCTATTCTCAATCTCCCTGGTTTCAATCACGAACTCTGGAGTCAGAACTCAAAATAGATCATTAATTTTTGATTTTCGTACTTAACTCTTACCATTTTATATTTTTATCGATAAAACCGATTAATTCATCCGCCATTAGTTTCTGTTCTGCCACTTTTGGATGTCCTGAAGTTCCCTTATACGGAAAGAAATGGGTATATATCTTTGGATCGGATAATCCTTTTACTGCTTCTTCGATATATCCGGGCCAGGGTGACCCTTTTTGAGTGGCATTCATACTTCCCAAAACGCAGACAATAGAAGCGTTCGGATACCTGGCACGAATGCTTTTTACAAAACTCCTGTAGGATTGGATTATGGTGGCTGCGTCGGGTGGTGTTGAGCCAAAGCGTGCTTTAAATTCCGGATGACTGAGATTTGCTGTCAGCCACATATCGTTTTGAAACAGGTTGATCACTACGATGTCGGGAGTATATTTTGAAAAATTCCACTTGCTGGTTGGGTCTTCCGGATTTAACCTGTCATACATTTCAGGCATGATAATAGGAAACCAGCTAACCATGACTCCAATGCCGCTACGTGCTATACAGGAGTACTGTGCATTGAAATGGCGTGCTGTCAGGGCCGCGTAGGTCAGGTAATTATTAAAATACTCGGGGCTGCCTGAATCGGCATTTCCCGGCAATACATCCACACCGTGACCGGCAGTAATAGAATTACCATAAAACTCAATCTTTCTTTTAGGGAGTGGATTCGCTTTTAAAACAGTCGATCCATCAGCCAGTTCAAAACCGTAAAAGTAAGTATACGAAGTATTGTTCGAAAGTTTGAACAGTTGTACCGAATGCTTCGTATTTTTCAACCCGGATGCCAACACGATAGAAGACTGGATGGTAGAAGCTTTAATCTTTTTAGCATCCTTGTCATTGCCATCCACTATGGCATAGAAATAGGCATCTTCATTTCCGTTTTTCAAAATTGCGCTTATATCTGTGCCTTTAAAGTTAATGGTTACCGAAGTTCCGGGCCAGTAAATCTTAGCGTATTGCTTTTCTACTTGTTCAACCCGACCCATATAGGATACCTCTTTTTGATTAAACGGAACTGTAATGTTTCCATAACTACAGGCTACAGAAATAAATAATAACAACGAAATAAAGCAGTTTTTACGCATGGCAGGATCTGTTAATATATTATTGTATGGATTAAGCTGCAAATTTACAATTTATAGTTTCAATTGTGTCTGGTTCGCCCATTAAATATTGGCAATTGATTAAAAACAAGCCGGTACGTTTTAGTGGAAGGGTGTAGTATGATTAAATATTTATGCAGTATTTCAACATTTCTTACGTTGTTCTGTTATAAATTTAAAAGGGAACTATATCTTTGTCAAAAATCCATTCTATGCAACTCAACATTAAAAACGAAACTTCCACTCTTCGGTCAGTCGTGTTGGGTCAACCCGGTTCTATTGGTGCCGTTCCTTCCCTTGACAAAGTCTTTGATGCTAAATCCTACGAATCTGTTTTAAATGGCGTTTATCCTACAGAGGAAGCCATCCGTAAAGAAATGACTGCCTTTGAAAAAGTCTTGCTGAAATATAACGTGCAGGTGTTTCGTCCCTGGATGCTTGAAAACTGCAATCAGGTCTTTGCACGTGATGTGGCTTTTGTGATTGACGATAAAATTATTAATTCCAATATCATTCCTGATCGGAAGGACGAAAAAGAAGCCTATGAATTTATGTATGATATGATCCCTTGCAATAAAATATATAATCTGCCTGAAGAAGCCCATGTGGAAGGAGGTGATGTGGTTTTATTGAACGATAAAGTATTTGTAGGCCTATACTCAGGGGCTGACTATCCCCTGCTGAAAACTGCCCGCACTAACCTGTATGCCTTTCATTTCCTGAAAGAAATTTTTCCTGATAAAACATTCATACCTCTTGAGCTCAAAAAACATAACACCGATCCGCGGCGTGGGGTGTTGCATTTAGATTGCACTTTTATGCCCATATCTGATAATAAAGCCATTATTTATAAAGATGGGTTCTTAAATGAAAAAGATTATTACAGTTTGCTGGAACTTTTCGGCTCCAAAAATGTTTATAAATTAACACTGGAAGAAATGTATTATATGAATGCTAATGTTTTTTCCATTTCACCTTCGGTGGTTGTTTCCGAACAACGTTTTGATGAGCTGAATGATTATATGGAAAACCAATGGGGGTTAACGGTAGAAAGGATTCCGTACTTTGAAATTTCTAAAATGGGAGGGCTGTTGCGTTGTTCCACCTTACCATTGATGAGAGAGAACCCATGATTTGTATGCTGATTGAGAATTATATATAATAAAGTAGGATGAACCTTTTAAATTTCATTCCTCATAAGCCCCTGATATGGGGTGGAGAGTCGCAAACTACACATAATATCCTGATGATCGAACCTGTTGCCTTTGCGTTTAATGATCAGACTGCTGTAAACAATTATTTTCAGCAAAGAAGTACTGATACTGAATCCGATATTCAATTTCAAGCATTGGCAGAATTTAATGGGGCGGTTGATTTGTTGAGAGCTAAAGGGGTGAATGTATTAGTGGTAAAAGATACACCCGAACCACATACCCCCGATTCCATTTTCCCGAATAACTGGGTTTCTTTTCATGAGGGCGGACAAGCTGTGTTGTATCCCATGTATGCCCAAAACCGTCGTTGTGAACGCAGAAACAATATCTTTCAATATTTGTCTGGCCATGGTCTGAAAATTAATAATATCGTTGATTTTTCTTTTTGGGAACAACAGAACTTATTCCTCGAAGGAACAGGAAGCATGATTCTGGATCGTTCCAACAAAATAGCCTACGCTGCTTTATCGGAAAGAACGAATAAGGGCCTGTTCCTGCAATTTTGCTTAATCTTTGAATTTAAGCCTGTTTACTTTTCAGCCTGTCAGTCGGTTAATATAAAGCGGCTTCCGGTTTATCATACAAATGTAATGATGACTGTGGCCGATGAATATGCGGTAATTTGCCTGGATGCTATTGATAATCCCAACGAGCGAAACCATGTGGTTAATTCGTTGGAAGATTCGGGGAAAGATATTATTCTAATCACTGAGCATCAAATGAATTGTTTTGCCGGCAATATGCTTCAGGTTGAAAATACTGATGGCAAACATTACTTAGTCTTGTCCCAGTCTGCCTACGATTCACTGGAACAGAAACAAATAAATCTGTTATCTTCGTATAACGAACTTATTATTGTTTCCATACCAACTATCGAACAGGTTGGAGGAGGCAGTGTCCGGTGCATGATGGCCGAAGTGTTTTGATGTTGTGCTGTGTTGATTTTAACAGGGTCTATGAATAAATCAGTTCTTTTGAAATAAACTGTTTTTTATATATGTTAGATTTTTTACCTCACCTAAAATACCTGAATATGAAATATCTAAATGTTACTACTATGGAAGATAAAAAAAATACCGCTTCCGGATTAATGGATCTTGAGAATCAATTTGGTGCAAATAACTACCATCCACTTCCTGTTGTGCTCGACAAGGGGGAAGGCGTATTTGTATGGGACGTTAAAGGCAGAAAGTATTTCGATTTTCTGTCTGCCTACTCTGCCGTTAATCAAGGCCATTGCCATCCTGAAATAATTAATTCCCTTGTCAGGCAGGCCAGGAAGCTGACTCTTACTTCGCGTGCTTTCTACAACAGTCAGTTGGGTCGGTATGAAGAGTTCGTAACAAGTTACTTTGGCTATGATAAAGTCCTCCCCATGAATACGGGTGCCGAAGCAGTGGAAACAGCCATTAAGTTATGCCGCAAATGGGCCTACGAAAAGAAATCATTACCCGATAATTCCGCTCAAATTGTGGTATGTGAAAATAATTTCCATGGACGCACTACTACAATTGTTTCGTTTTCTACCGATGATGAAGCCAGCAATCATTACGGACCTTATACTCCCGGATTTATTGTGATTCCGTACAACAATGCCGATGCCCTCGAAAAAGTACTGCTTGAACACAGCAATATCGCAGGTTTTTTGGTAGAACCCATTCAGGGTGAAGCCGGTGCTTTTGTTCCCGATGATGGCTACCTGAAAAAGTGCTTTGACCTTTGCCGGCGACATAATGTGCTGTTTATTGCCGATGAAGTGCAGACCGGGATTGGCCGTACCGGTAAATTACTGGCTTGCGATTACGAAGATGTTCATCCCGATATCCTGATTCTGGGAAAAGCTTTGTCCGGGGGAGTGTATCCTGTTTCTGCCGTGTTGTCTTCCCGCGAAATCATGGAGGTAATTCTTCCCGGTCAGCATGGGTCTACATTTGGAGGGAATCCGATTGCAGCAGCCGTAGCAGTTACCGCACTGGAAGTTATTCGTGATGAAAATCTGGCCGATAAAGCCTATGAACTGGGTGAAATCTTCCGCGCTGAAATGCAGAAACTCTGCGAAAATTCCAGCATTGCTTCATCTGTACGTGGTAAAGGGCTGTTGAATGCTCTGGTCATTAATAATGAAGGCCATACAAACCTGGCATGGGATATTTGCCTGAAACTGATCGATCTGGGATTACTCGCTAAGCCATCCCATACAAACATTATCCGTTTTGCTCCCCCATTGGTTATTACCAAAACCCAATTACTGGAATGTGTGTACCTTATCAAAAGGGCCATACAGGAGTTTGAAAATACTCTCGCCGGTAAATCTTATTGAAAAGACAACAATCGAACAACGAATGAAGTAAAGTAACCTATTATTTCAGACATGTGTAAAATGTTTACTTTAAACTGGCTCTCGGCAATAATAATTGCGAGGAGTCCCAACGTGCCGTATTTATAGATATTCATCATTAACTTCGGATGAACATCTTTTAAGAACGTCATATAAAAATGCGACCCATCAAGGGGAGGTATTGGAATCAGGTTAAAGACAAATAAGCTGAAGTTGATCACTCCCCAGATCATAATGACGTTAATTGCTTCGAGCCCAAACGTGGTAGCACTAAAATAAGGGCTAAAATACAGCAACCTGGCTATCACAAAGAATAGTATCGCCACGATGAAATTCGATAACGGGCCTGCTATGGATATCAATATCTCGTCCCGGTGTTTATGTTTCAGGTTGTCCGGATTGAAAACTACAGGCTTTGCCCACCCAAATCCGGCAATAACTATTAAAAAGAATCCCATCCAATCGATGTGCTTCAACGGATTCAAGGTTAATCTTCCATCCCGTTGTGCCGTATTATCCCCCAGTTTATAAGCCGTATATGCATGTGAAAATTCGTGAACAGTCAGACCTATTATGGCTGCCGGTATTATTTTTAATGACTCAATTAAATCCATTCCCATATTTTGAAGTAATTTGTACTTTGTAATCCCCGCAAAAGTATTCATTTTATTTCTACCAATCTATACAATCTGAAGAGGTAATCTAAATAAATTAAAATGAGAATCATGTTCATCACCTAAAATCCATTTTTTTTAATATATTTTCTTCGTCCGCGAAGCATTCTTTCCATAGACTCTTTTTTGTTCATTGGTTTTCACGGGCAGGTCAATTGTTGTCCGTCTTTCTTCCGCCCTTTGTTATACCTTCGTTAAGCCTTTGGTTTTATTCATTATAGTAGCATTATATTCTTTTTATATAGAAGTTACATAGATGTTACATATCTATATAGGTATGTAACATCTATGTGATAAGTATGTAACATCTATGTGACATCTATGTAACGTCTCATAACGAAGGTATGACGAAGGACAGAGCAAAGCCGCAGCTGGGGTGGAGAAAAGGACAACTGATTTTATGAAAATGATTAGGGATATCCGGGGAACAACAGAAGACAGATATTGCCGGATTGATGGCTGAATATTGGACGAATAAAGCTATGGGTAAATTTTTTGGAACCGGTCCTGTGCTATTCATTAATATAATTTTAGTAGTTTTGCAATATAAAACCAGCTCGACTTCTGTCGAAATTATATCCGGGTGAAATGTATGCAACTTATGGATTGCTCATCTCTCATTATTTAGCACTAATTTTGTAAGCATGAAGGTATACGATACTTTTTCGGAAATAGACCAAACCCAATGGCA
>Ga0302170_10000419_pt1 | contig 17098 bp, 10 predicted proteins | sample I_Fen_N2_1_FD_193492 | JGI IMG/M metagenome (GOLD analysis project Ga0302170, IMG submission 193492) | Peat permafrost microbial communities from Stordalen Mire near Abisko, Sweden - I_Fen_N2_1 | ecosystem: Environmental > Terrestrial > Soil > Wetlands > Permafrost | place: Sweden: Abisko...
CTCAGGATGATCACAACGTTTGGCTTTATTATTGCCGCGTTGCTTGGGAGTCGGAGCATTGGGTTTCTGCAGATCAGGCACCTTGGTTTGCTCGGACTTGCCGTCAATGAGCTTGCTGATGCCACGCACCTGATTTTGTAGTTTGGTTTTGTCGGCCTCCTTCTCTGCTATGGCATTATCCTTTGAGTGGATGGTGCCCTTTAGGTTTTCGATCGTGGCCTGCAGGCTTTCGATGGTGAGCTTTAGGGTTTGGATGACTATTTTAAAGTCCGCTATAGTCGACTTTAAATCGGCTTGTTGATTGGCATTCTCAGCCTTCAATCGGCTTATTTCTTCCTTGTATAAATCGTACTTGGTCATCTCAGTTCTTTGATGCAAAGATACAAAAAAGAACTGAGATGACCAAGCATTTCTTACTATATTAATCAGACAATTACCTGTTATATAAGCTGTTACATTGTGTAGTATTGCTTCTGCTTGTCTAGTGAGAAGCGTTTGAGTTTTCTCAGCCCCGAAGTAGAGATGCCCCGCATAATGAGGAGCAATACGTCCCAGCAGAGCTCCTGCTTTCCTGTCGTTGGATTGAAAACAGGTACTTCAAAAGTTCCTTCTTCGAGTCTCTTCTGATACAGGATAAAACCATCGCCATCCCAACGAAGCATCTTCACCATACAACGATTTTTGGCGAAGAAGATGAATACATCACCCGAGACAGGGGACACCGGGAACTCGTTCTTGACGATGGTGTAAAGTCCATTGATGCCTTTGTTCATATTCACATAACGCTGACAAAGGTGATAACGCAAATTGTGGTCTAATGAGAACATTCTTCCACCCCCTTTCCTGTCCAGTTATATTCTTTGATGAAGGCTCTAAGTGCCGTGGGGGTACATTTGCGAATCGACACAATTGTTCCGTCAGAGAGGGTGACGTTAACACCCTGAAGTTCCTCTTCGTATACTCCCGGGGGCGGCAGTAAGGTAACAAAACCGGTGGATGATTCTATGGATGCTTTTCTGAAAGCTTCCTCATACATTACTTTGGCCGCTTCACGGAGTTCTCTTACAGAGATCCCTTGCCGATAAAGCCAGGTCTCCATTCCCGAAAAATTGGTGTACTGTTGCCGGCAACAATCATCCAGTCGGACTGTCGGATTCCTGCTGAGTTCTTTTTTGAAAAACTCAAGCACCCGATTGTAACGTTCATTTGATGTTTCTATTTTCATTGATCTTTGCGATTAATTATTTACTCGCCGCAAAGATAATCAACACAGACAATACACACAATACGCCGCTGCGGAGACGCTTACTGAAGGAATTATTCTCCACTTTCTCAGACCATATTTAGACCTTTTTTGTCTTGTGCTGTCTGTTATTATAAATTACTATATTCCCTTTAATTGTCCAGGCCGTTGCGTATACTCATTTCTGCCGTACCCGGCTTCCTTTTAATCTCTCGGCGATTTCTTGACGATTTCCTGAAGGATCTTTTTGTGATATTTCAGGTGTATTTCTGTGTTTTACAGTTTTCTAACCCTCAAACTGAAAGATGAAACATCTTTCTCTGAATTCCTATTTAACCCCTAAAATCCCCTCAAATTCTACTAGATGTAGTTTAATGCTATCAGTAATATAGATCCTTGGTTTACTCTCGACTTACCAATGCCCACTTAAAAGACGAGCAGCAATAAACTAACATCTTGTTCGTCTGCCTGAAAACTACTATGCAAATTTTCCTCTTCCCATTTTTCTAATACTATGAATGGGACTTCATTCGTATTATTTCGGTTTTTATCCACTTGGATCCCTTTGAGTCCTCTAAACGAATCTGAATAAACTCGAATACCAAGCGATAAAGCTGGCTCATTCGGACTCACACTGAATCACCAATAAATGCAAGTAGCATACTCCTGATTCGTTTCTTCTTTTTTTATCGTTTCTCTTTTTAGAGATCCTGATTGTTGATTCTTTAGGTGATTCATTCATCCATCCTTTTGTTTTCATCGCTTTCGCTCTTCATTATTTCATAAAGCGTTCCATAGAACGTTTCATAAAATGTCCTATTGATAAATTCATTTATTGCTCCCTTCATTGTTACCTTGCTTGCTTCATTTTTTCATATTTCTTCTATTTCCTCGATTTTCTCAAAAAATGTTCTTCCATATCCCCCTCTTAAGTAAGTTCCATCCCCCGATCTTTCCGTTTTTCGCAATCTCTGTTTCCTCCCTTTTCGCTAATATACTTAAATCTCAGTTTTATTTTACTTAAATTTCCGTCTAATTTCAATTCCGTTTCCGTGCAATTCCCCTAATTATTTGGCAATCTTCTTGCAATATTCTTGCAATCTCACTTCAATCAGAGCTCCATTTGATTTCATTCCATCTCCTTTTCCCTCTTTTTTTCGCCTTCCCCGCCTCAAAACCCCGCCTTATCTTTCAGCCTTCTCTACGCGCGCGCATCTGATTAAATATGTATTCCGTTTTCCTCTCTCGCTCCAACCCCGTATCTCTCTACTATCCCAAAAAAAAACTTTCCTTCCTAACTTGTTTTCTTAAAGCCATTTATGGTTATCTTTCTATTTTCTTTAAAAAAAAGGCGTAGATAAATTTGGATGGTATATAAAAAGTCCCTATCTTTGCACCCGCTTTAGAGAAATAAAGCAGCGTACAATGAATGGATGAATAGATAGAGCAAGCGATTTACTTCTTGTAGAGCGCGATTTAAGCCTGTTGCTGTTTTGAGTTATTTTGAAAAAAGATATCAAAACATTTGGTAGTTTAAGAAAAAGTCTTTATCTTTGCAAACGTTTTCCGCTGATAAAATTTATCTTCGCTGAAAGCAAGCGCACAATGACAGAATTACATAAACAATACAAGTAGTACAAGAGCTAGTATAAAGAATACTAGGGTAAATAAAACCGTCATTCATTATTCTTATTACTATAGGAATAATAAATAGATCTAGGTCCTGACAGAATTAAATATTTTTATACAATGAAGAGTTTGATCCTGGCTCAGGATGAACGCTAGCTACAGGCTTAACACATGCAAGTCGAGGGGCAGCATAAATCTAGCAATAGATTTGATGGCGACCGGCGCACGGGTGAGTAACACGTATCCAACCTACCTATTACTCGGGTATAGCCTTTCGAAAGAAAGATTAATCCCCGATACGATATTGAGTTCGCATGAATTTAATATGAAAGATTTATTGGTATTAGATGGGGATGCGTTCCATTAGATAGTTGGTGAGGTAACGGCTCACCAAGTCTTCGATGGATAGGGGTTCTGAGAGGAAGGTCCCCCACACTGGAACTGAGACACGGTCCAGACTCCTACGGGAGGCAGCAGTGAGGAATATTGGTCAATGGGCGAGAGCCTGAACCAGCCAAGTAGCGTGAGGGATGACTGCCCTATGGGTTGTAAACCTCTTTTATAAGGGAATAAAACGCTCCACGAGTGGAGCTTTGCATGTACCTTTTGAATAAGGATCGGCTAACTCCGTGCCAGCAGCCGCGGTAATACGGAGGATCCGAGCGTTATCCGGATTTATTGGGTTTAAAGGGTGCGTAGGCGGACTCATAAGTCAGCTGTGAAAGTTTGCGGCTCAACCGTAAAATTGCAGTTGAAACTGTTAGTCTTGAGTGTACATAAGGTAGGCGGAATTCGTGGTGTAGCGGTGAAATGCTTAGATATCACGAAGAACTCCAATTGCGAAGGCAGCTTACCGGGGTACAACTGACGCTGAGGCACGAAAGCGTGGGTATCAAACAGGATTAGATACCCTGGTAGTCCACGCAGTAAACGATGAATACTCGCTGTTGGCGATATACCGTCAGCGGCTAAGCGAAAGCATTAAGTATTCCACCTGGGGAGTACGCCGGCAACGGTGAAACTCAAAGGAATTGACGGGGGCCCGCACAAGCGGAGGAACATGTGGTTTAATTCGATGATACGCGAGGAACCTTACCCGGGCTTAAATTGCACAGGAATAATTTGGAAACAGATTAGTCTTCGGACCTGTGTGAAGGTGCTGCATGGTTGTCGTCAGCTCGTGCCGTGAGGTGTCGGCTTAAGTGCCATAACGAGCGCAACCCTAATGGTTAGTTGCTAACAGATCATGCTGAGCACTCTAGTCAGACTGCCGTCGTAAGATGTGAGGAAGGATGGGATGACGTCAAATCAGCACGGCCCTTACGTCCGGGGCTACACACGTGTTACAATGGGGAGTACAGAGGGCAGCCACCTGGCAACAGGGCGCTAATCCGTAAAAGCTCCTCTCAGTTCGGATCGAAGTCTGCAACTCGACTTCGTGAAGCTGGATTCGCTAGTAATCGCGCATCAGCCATGGCGCGGTGAATACGTTCCCGGGCCTTGTACACACCGCCCGTCAAGCCATGGAAGCTGGGGGTACCTGAAGCGCGTAACCGTAAGGATCGCTCTAGGGTAAATCTGGTAACTGGGGCTAAGTCGTAACAAGGTAGCCGTACCGGAAGGTGCGGCTGGAACACCTCCTTTCTGGAGTGACCTTGATCGTTGATCGGTTTTGTTTGTGGTTGCTTCGCAAGAGGTAACCTTTTGTACTACGGTATTTGTTTATTTAAAAAGAATAAGAGAAAGTAAGAAGCCGAGCCCCTTAGGGTGGTACGGTTGAACGACAGTCCTATAGCTCAGTTGGTTAGAGCGCTACACTGATAATGTAGAGGTCGGCAGTTCAACTCTGCCTGGGACTACGTGAAATCGCCAACAGATTGGTAATTATTTTCACGGGGGATTAGCTCAGCTGGCTAGAGCACCTGCCTTGCACGCAGGGGGTCAACGGTTCGAATCCGTTATTCTCCACGATTGAATTGTTTATGACTATTATATAAGGTAGTAATATCTTTTGATATATAGATGTAGACGTAAAGATTCAGAACGATCTTTGACATATTGTAACACAGTAAAGAAGAAATGCTGAAGCGTTAAGTACTAGCAATAGTACTAAATGTAAAGCAAGCAAAAGTAAATAAGGGCGCATGGCGAATGCCTTGGCTCTCGGAGGCGATGAAGGACGTGATAAGCTGCGATAAGCTTTGGGTAGGTGCAAATAGCCTTTGATCCAAAGATTTCCGAATGGGACAACCTAATATGTTGAAGACATATTATCCGCCTTATGGCGGAAGCTAACGCAGGGAACTGAAACATCTTAGTACCTGTAGGAAAAGAAAATAATAATGATTGCGTAAGTAGTGGCGAGCGAACGCGCAATAGCCCAAACCGATTATGTTACGGCATAATCGGGGTTGTAGGACCACGTTTTAGACGAAGTTTAATAAGAAGAATGATTTGGAAAGATCAACCATAGAGCATGAAAGTTGCGTATTTGGAATTAAACAAGTTTTAGTGGTATCCTGAGTAGCGCGGAACACGAGAAATTCTGTGTGAATCTGCCGGGACCATCCGGTAAGGCTAAATACTCCCGAGAGACCGATAGTGAACCAGTACCGTGAGGGAAAGGTGAAAAGAACTTCGAATAGAAGAGTGAAATAGTTCCTGAAACCATGCGCCTACAAGCGGTTGGAGCACCTTTTTGGTGTGACAGCGTGCCTTTTGCATAATGAACCTACGAGTTACCGTAGCGAGCAAGGTTAAGTATCTAGAGATACGTATCCGAAGCGAAAGCGAGTCTGAACAGGGCGTTTTAGTTCGTTGCGGTAGACGCGAAACCAAGTGATCTACCCTTGACCAGGTTGAAGTTCCGGTAACACGGAATGGAGGACCGAACCGATAAGCGTTGAAAAGCTTCCGGATGAGTTGAGGGTGGGGGTGAAAGGCTAATCAAACTTGGAGATAGCTCGTACTCCCCGAAATGCATTTAGGTGCAGCCTCGAGGGTTACTGCTGTGAGGTAGAGCGACTGATAAGATGCGAGGGCTTCACCGCCTATCAAGTCTTGACAAACTCCGAATGCATAGCAGTTTTACCTCGGGAGTGAGGGCATGGGTGCTAAGGTCCGTGCCCGAGAGGAGAAGAATCCAGACCATCGGCTAAGGTCCCCAAATAATAGCTAAGTTAGACTAACGAAGTCAGATTGCAAAGACAGCTAGGATGTTGGCTTGGAAGCAGCCATTCATTTAAAGAGTGCGTAACAGCTCACTAGTCGAGGAATCTGGCGTGGATAATAATCGGGTATAAGCTATTTACCGAAGCCATGGGATATTTTATATATCGGTAGGGGAGCATTCCACTCAGCGTAGAAGGCGTAACGTGAGTTACTCTGGAGCGTGTGGAAAAGCAAATGTAGGTATAAGTAACGATAAAGGGGGAGAGAAACCCCCTCGCCGAAAGACTAAGGTTTCCTGATCAACGCTAATCGGATCAGGGTTAGTCGGGTCCTAAGGCTCAGCCTAATGGCGAGGTCGATGGCAGAATGGGTTAATATTCCCATACTATCTATATAAGTGACGTGGAGACGCGGCTGTGAAAGTGTCGCGAGCTGACGGAATAGCTCGTTGAAGGGTGTAGATGTTGATTTTAGTAGGCAAATCCGCTAGAAGAGTCGAACCTGATAGTACAACAATCCTCTCGGGGAGCGTTGATAGTACATGTAATCATGCCGCCAAGAAAATCCGCTAAACATTCAATTATATAGATACCCGTACCGCAAACGGACACACGTAGTCGGGTAGAATATACTAAGGCGCTTGAGTGAATCACGGTTAAGGAACTAGGCAAATTGACCCTGTAACTTCGGGATAAAGGGTCCTCACTAGTGATAGTGAGGCGCAGAGAATAGGTCCAGGCAACTGTTTAACAAAAACACAGGACTGTGCAAATTCGAAAGAATACGTATACAGTCTGACACCTGCCCGGTGCTGGAAGGTTAAGAGGAGATGTCATCTTCGGAGAAGCATTGAATTGAAGCCCCAGTAAACGGCGGCCGTAACTATAACGGTCCTAAGGTAGCGAAATTCCTTGTCGGGTAAGTTCCGACCTGCACGAATGGTGTAATGATCTGGACACTGTCTCAACCGTGAGCTCAGTGAAATTGTAGTATCGGTGAAGATGCCGATTACCCGCGATGGGACGAAAAGACCCCGTGAACCTTTACTATAGCTTAACATTGAATTTGGGTAATTGATGTGTAGGATAGGCCGGAGGCATTGAAGCAGGTACGCTAGTATTTGTGGAGCCGCTGTTGAAATACGGCCCTTTACTTATTTGAGTTCTAACTCGCTCTGCGAGGACATTGTTTGGTGGGTAGTTTGACTGGGGTGGTCGCCTCCAAAAGCGTAACGGAGGCTTCTAAAGGTACCCTCAGGACGATTGGTAACCGTCCGTAGAGTGTAATGGCATAAGGGTGCTTGACTGGGAGACAAACAAGTCGATCAGGTAGGAAACTAGAGCATAGTGATCCGGTGGTTCCGTATGGAAGGGCCATCGCTCAAAGGATAAAAGGTACTCCGGGGATAACAGGCTGATCCCTCCCAAGAGCTCATATCGACGGAGTGGTTTGGCACCTCGATGTCGGCTCGTCACATCCTGGGGCTGGAGAAGGTCCCAAGGGTTGGGCTGTTCGCCCATTAAAGTGGCACGCGAGCTGGGTTCAGAACGTCGTGAGACAGTTCGGTCTCTATCTATCGTGGGCGTTGGAAATTTGCGTGGCTCTGACACTAGTACGAGAGGACCGTGTTGGACAGACCTCTGGTTTACCAGTTGTGCCGCCAGGTGCATTGCTGGGTATCTACGTCTGGATTGGATAAGCGCTGAAAGCATCTAAGTGCGAAGCCAGCCACAAGATTAGATTTCCTTGAGGGTCGTCAAAGACGATGACGTTGATAGGCTGCAGGTGTAAAGGTGGTGACATCAAAGCCGAGCAGTACTAATTGCCCGAAGCTTTTGCAAGAAAAAGCTTTTTCTTCAGATTTCTTTTTTACTGTTACAATTGTCAACCTTATTTAGGTGGCTATAGCATCGGGGTTCCACCTCTTCCCATTCCGAACAGAGAAGTTAAGCCCGATCACGCCGATGGTACTGCGAAAGTGGGAGAGTAGGTAGCCGCCGCTTTTTTAGAGAATCCTCCAACAATATATTGTTGGAGGATTCATTCGTTGTTATAAGTTGTAAAATATGATAAATTATCGTATTTTTATTCTTTATCGTAGAAGACGCTTGAAGATTCTTTTCTTCTTTCTCGAAAATTACTGTTCGGCAATTTTGCTGAGAACTAAAATTTTGATTTATAGCAAATTCTTGTTAAAAACATGTTCCTAAAACATATTTTTATTTGAAAAGTTTGTTCAATCGAAAAAAAGTGGAATTAAAAAATGTAAAATAGGCCCATCTTCTCGATATTGTTTATATTTTTGTTGCCTGATTGAGTAAGAGTAGCAAGTTCTCTTTTATTCTTTATTATTTATCGAAAGAAATAGATATTATTAATTTTATAAATTTTTAGTTTTAAAAAAAGTCTTATGGAAACGACTCAAAAACAAACAGCTCCTAAAGCAGCAGCTCCTAAAGTAAAAAAGGAGAGCAAAGGTTTTACAGGTATTAAGTCTGCGGGTATTGTAATTATTATCTGTATGGTGGTTGCTTACACATTTTATTATGGTTGGTTAGGTAATCCTATTCACTTCGTAAATGGTGACACAAATAATCATCCTATCGATATGTGGGGTACAGTTTTCAAAGGTGGCCCTATTGTAGGTATGATTCAGACTTTGCTTTTGACGGTTATTGTGTTGAGCTTCGAACGCTTCTTCGCAATTCGCACTGCTCATGGTAAAGGTAAATTAGTTACTTTTGTGAACGACATCAAGATCGCTCTTAACAAAGGTGATATTGCTGCTGCAGAAAAAATTGCTGACAAACAACATGGTTCTGTTGCAGCCGTTGTGAAAGCAACTCTATCAAAGTACAGAGAAATGGAAGAAAATGTAAAACTTCCTAAGGATCAAAAGCTAATCGCAATCAAACAGGAACTTGAAGAAGCTACTGCACTTGAGATGCCTATGATGCAAGAGAACTTGCCAATCATCGCTACCATTACAACTCTTGGTACTTTGATGGGTCTTCTAGGTACTGTAATTGGTATGATCCGTTCATTTGCTGCATTGGCTGCTGGTGGTGCTGCTGACTCAATGGCTTTATCGCAAGGTATCTCTGAGGCACTTATCAATACAGCTTCTGGTATTGCTACTGGTGCATTAGCTGTAATCTCTTACAACTACTTCACAAATAAAATCGACAAACTGACTTACAGCCTCGACGAGGTAGGTTTTACAATCGTTCAGACTTTTGCTGCCAACCACGAGTAATCCATCGGTGATTTTTTAACTCATTAAAAAGACCGATTTATGGCAAAAGTAAAGATTAAGAAACAGAGTACGTTCATCGACATGACGGCGATGAGTGACGTAACTGTGCTCTTGCTTACTTTCTTTATGTTGACCTCAACATTTGTGAAGAAAGCACCGGTACAGGTATCCACTCCATCATCTATCTCTGAGATTAAAATCCCAGAGCATGATATTTTGACGATTCTTGTTGATAACAGTGGAAAGGTATTCATGAGTTTCGATAAGCAGGATGACCAACGTTCCGTACTTGAAGAAGTGGGTAACGAATATGGTATGACATTTACGCCTACCGAAACTAAAAAGTTCTCTTTACAGAGTACTTTTGGTGTGAATATCAAACAAATGAAGTCCTTCCTTGGCTTGAAAGAGGAAAAGATGGACGAGGTGTTGAAAGCACAAGGTGGTATACCTACAGATAGCGTGGACAACCAGTTTAAAGTCTGGGTAAAAGCTGCGCGTTCGGTTAACCCTGATTTGCGTATTGCAATTAAGGCAGACCAGGCTACTCCCTATCGTGTAATTAAGAGTGTAATGAACTCATTGCAGGATTTGAAGGAAAACAGATATAATCTGATTACTTCATTGAAAGTTACTGACGCAAAATAAAGGAGAAACAACAATGGATGCACCCCAACAATCTGGTAATAAAACAGGTAAAAGCAAACAGAAGAAGTTTGCAGTGCGTGTGGATTTCACGCCTATGGTGGATATGAATATGTTGCTCATTACTTTCTTTATGTTGTGTACTACATTGAGCAAGCCTCAAACGATGGAAATCAACATGCCAAGTAACGACGATAAAATTACGGACCAACAAAAAACGAAAGTAAAAGAATCGTTAGCAGTAACATTACTCTTAGATGCTAAAAATCAGCTCTATTACTATGAAGGTATTCCGGATTGGAATAATCCTGAAGCAATTAAGCGTGCAGATTATACAAATCAAGAAACAGGCATTCGCCGAGTTTTGATGCGTAAAAATGCAGCTGTTGTTAATAAAGTGAAAGAATTGAAACAGCAAAAACGTAATCTACAGATTACTCAAAAGCAATATGACGCTCAGGTTAAGGAGCTCAGAAATGGCAAAAATACACCTACGGTGATTATTAAAGCCACGGATGAAGCTACTTATAAAAACCTAGTGGATGCACTTGACGAGATGCAGATATGTAATATTGGAAAATATGTAATTGTGCCAATTGCTGATACAGATAAAGATCTGATCAAAGCGGTAAATGGTAAATTATAAATAATCAGTGAATAAATAAAGTTAGGAAAAATGGCAAATGAATTAACTACCAAAGCATGGTGCGACCTAGTCTTCGATGAGAAGAATAAGGAGTATGGTGCCTATAAGTTGAGAAGTGGATTGGCTCATCGTAACCTTGTGGCACTGATTATTACAATTCTCATCGCTCTAATGGTTGTATTATTACCTTTGTTCATATCTTTTTTAGATCAAGGACAAGAGGTAAAAGATGAACAGGTTCAGGTAACTGAGCTAGCAACTCTTGAAGAAGCGGAAGTGAAAGATCAAAGCCTTATTAAAAAGGTTGACCTTGCTCCTCCTCCCCCTCCATTGAGAAGCTCAATAAAGTTTGTACCTCCTATTATCGCAAAAGATAATGAGGTAAGTGATGCTGATAACATGAAAAGTCAGGAAGAGTTATCAAATGCAAAAGTTTCAATTTCTATTGCAGATGTAAAAGGTAATGATGACGTTCATGGAGCAGATATCGCAGATGTAAAACAAGTTGTTGTACAGGCACCTAAAAAGGCCGAGGAAGAAAAAATCTACGAATATGTAGAGGAAGTTCCTCATTTTAAAGGTGATATGTATAAATGGCTGAATGATAATCTACATTATCCTTCTATCTCTCAGGAACAAGGAGTTCAAGGAAAAGTAATTGTTCGTTTTATTGTCGACAAAAATGGTAGGATCGCTAACGCAAGAGTAATACGTTCTTTAGATGTTTATACTGATAAAGAGGCTATTCGTGTTGTAAACGCCATGCCTACATGGACTCCCGGTAAGATGAATGGTGCTGCTGTGAAGTCGTATTTCGTACTTCCGGTTACATTTAGATTAAATGAATAATAGCTATTTATGATCAAAGAGTTTTTCAAGTCATTGATTTTTATTACGCTTCCCACCTTGCTTTTAGCATCGTGCGGGAGCGATAATAAGTCTACAGATGGGTATACAGACACTTATACAGAGGGTACAATCCCAATAGCTGTGGATGAAAGTTTGAGACCTATCGTTGATTTAGAAATCGAAGTATTTGAAGCACTCAATGTAGCTGCAGATATTAAACCAATATACTGTAGCGAGGTAGAAGCTATCAACTTATTATTGCAAGATAAAGTGCGTGTGGCAATAACCACACGTGCCTTGTCTAAGCAAGAAATGAAAGTATTTGAGGCCAAGAAATATACTCCTCGTATGGAGGTTATGGCAGTTGATGGAGTTGCCCTCATTACAAATGAGCAAAACCGTGATTCAACCATTTCTGTTTCTCAGATACGTAAAATTCTGACGGGTGAAATTACCCATTGGAAACAACTTAATTCCGCTTCTAAATTAGGCGAAATACAGTTAGTATTCGATAATACTAATTCTAGTACTGTGCGTTATGCACAAGATTCTATTTGCAAAGGAACAGCTTTTGCAAAAAAACGCATTTTCGCGCAAAAAACAAATAAAGACGTATTCGATTTCGTCTCAAAAACGCCCAATGCGGTTGGAGTAATTGGCGTATCTTGGCTTGATAATAGTGCTGATACAACTAGAACTTCTTTTCGTAAAGGTGTACGGGTAATGGAAGTTTGCCAGTATGATCCTGTAGATCGTCAAGTTAGTTATAAACCTTATCAGGCCTATTTGGCACTGAAACATTATCCCCTTACGCGTGACCTCTATGTGCTATGTTCTGATCCGCGTATGGCTCTTTCTACCAATTTCGCAGCTTTTCTTACGGGTGAACGCGGTCAACGCATTATCTTGAAATCGGGTCTGGTACCTGCCACACAGCAAGTGATGATTCGTTCAGTAAGTGTGAAAAATTAATTGAAAATTCTGTATCCAATCAATACTAAATTATAAAACTGTAAATATGAAGTCCTCTAAAATTTTTATTCCACTTTCCATACTCTTTGGACTTTCATTGGGAACTACCGCTCAGGCGGACTCTAATGAAGGCACTGTGTATTACAAAGTAGGTTACTATCAGCAAGCAAAAAATAAGCTAAAAGCTGAACTTCAAACTTCTGCTGATAAAGCAACTGTTTATTACTATTTAGGTAATACTTATTTTAAATTAGGATTGCAAGATTCTGCAGCCTATTATTATAATCAAGGTATTTCTGCAGATGCTAATAATCCATTAAATTCTGTGGGTCTTGCAAAGTTGAAGATCAAGTCAAATCCGGAAGAGGCTACTGCTGCAATAAAGAATATCCTTAAAAAAGGAAAGAAGAATCTTGATCTTGTTGCACAAGTAGGATATGCTTATCTTGATAACAAAGAGCCACTCGGTGCACTAGAGCAATACGATTTCATTTATGGAAAGAGTTTCACGAATGCAGCTGGTTATGACTTGTTAGGCGATATTAAAGATTTCCAAGCTCAAGGTGGTGAAGCTGCTTCAGCTTACGACCAAGCTATTGCTAATGATCCTGCTTGTTACGATGCCTATGTAAAATATGCACGTGTATATAGTCATGTAAACATGGACGCTGCTATTCAGAAATTACAAGATCTTAAAGAACAGGCTCCTGCTCTGTCGTTGGTAAATAAAGAGTTGTCGGAACTATATTACAAAAAGAATGATTTTGAGAATGCAGCCAAAGCTTATGCAAGTTACATGGAGGCTGGAAGTTATACTCTTGATGACTTGAAACAATATGCTGTTACGCTTCTCATGAAAGGTGATTATGCCAAGTCGTTGGATATTGCAAACAAAGGTTTAGCTATTGATGCTACTGATCCTGCTTTTTGTCGTATGGCAATGTATGATTTGGTAGAATTGCAGCGTAATGATGAAGCAAATACAGCTGCTGATAATTTCTTCAAAAAATCAAAGAATCCAGAATTCTCTTATTTCGATTATATGTATCTTGGCCGTTTACGTGATGCTTTGAAAAGTTATCCAGAGGCCGCTACTGCTTATATGAAGTCGTATGAGATGGATAGCACAAGAACTCAGCTTCTTCGATTGGCTGCAGAAGCGTATGATAAGGCTGGTGATCCTCAAAAGAGCATTGCTGTTCTTGAGAAGTTTATTGCTACCGAAGGTGGTCGTACAGCAGACAATTTGATGGATTTGGGTAAGAAATATTATTCATTAGGAACTGCAAAAGAGACTACTGATGCAGTAAAGAAAAAGGTTGATCTTGAAACTGCCGAGAAACTTTTTGGAGAGGTTAATGTATTAGAACCTGAAAACTATAGAAGTTTTTATTGGAGAGGCAACGCTGCTTCTACTTTGGATCCTGAAGGTTTAACTGATGGTGCAAAAAAATATTATTCTAAGGCACTTGAAATAGTTCAGCCTAAGGTAAAGGAGGATCCTCGCTTTGCTTCAATCGTTGCTACCTGCATACGCTACCTAACTGTCTATTATTACAAATCATATGAACGTAATAAAGATCAGGACGCTAAAAAGGAATGCATAAAATATGCAGAACAATGGCTTGAAATTGAGCCTAGTAGCCAAGTTGCAATGCAATTGATCGCTCTATAAATAGAGTCTTTATATAAAGAAAGTTCTCCATTAGTTTTAAAGCTAATGGAGAACTTTTTCTTTTTAGTTGTTCTTACTTTCTTCTCGGGATCGATTCCAGTCGGCATCGGTATTATATTTTTTCCAGTAGATCAGGCCTAAGTTTCTGCGTACGCTCTAAAGCTTGGTTTAAGTGCCATTCTGCAATCTTTGCTTCATGTCCGGAGAGTAATATCTCAGGCACTTTCCAACCGTTATATTCGGCAGGGCGTGTATATACCGGAGGGGCTAATAAATTGTCTTGAAACGAATCTGATAAGGCCGATTGTTCATCGCTAATAACTCCGGGAAGTAAACGGATAATAGCATCCGCCATTACAGCTGCTGCCAATTCACCGCCTGTTAGTACATAGTCGCCAATGCTGAGCTCCCGTGTGATAAGATGTTCACGGATGCGATAATCAATTCCCTTGAAGTGGCCGCATAAAATAATGAGATTCCCTTTTAAAGAAAGTTCATTTGCAATAGGCTGTGAAAACTTCTCCCCGTCGGGTGTAGTAAAAATAACCTCATCGTATTCACGTTGCGATTTCAAGAAGTTGATGCATTTCTCAATCGGTTCAATCTTCATAACCATACCCGCAATACCTCCAAACGGATAATCGTCGACACGGTGATGTTTGTCGGTTGTAAAATCACGTAGATAATGAAGGTGTATTTCAGCCAGTCCTTTGTCTTGGGCGCGCTTTAGAATACTGCAGTTAAGAAAGCCTTCAATCATTTCAGGCAGTACGGTGATAATGTCAATTCTCATGAACCATATATTTTCTGCAAAAGTATAAAAATACTTGCAAGAAAGCTCTTTTATGACAAAGAATTTAGTTATTTTTGTGCCTATGAATCCCTCCAAACCAATTCGTAGAATGACCACTAGAGATGAAATAGAGAAATTGCGAGCTGAATTGCATACTTATAATTATGAGTATTATGTACTTAGTTCGCCTTCAATTAGCGATTTTGAGTTCGATATGCGTATGAAGCAATTGCAAGAACTTGAGGCTCAGCATCCGGAGTATGCAGATTCAAACTCCCCCACGATGCGTGTCGGTAGTGATCTTTCGAAGAACTTTCAACAAGTGTTGCATAATTATCCCATGCTCTCCTTGGGAAATACCTACAGTAAAGAAGAAGTAGCCGATTTTTATGAGCGCGTTCACAAGGCATTAGAAGGAGAAACGTTTGAACTCTGTGCAGAGCTGAAATTCGATGGAACTTCTATTTCTTTGAGTTACGAAGAGGGAAAATTGGTACGTGCCGTAACTCGCGGTGATGGAGTGAGAGGAGACGATGTAACCGATAACGTAAAGACCATTCGTACGATACCACTTGTGTTGCAAGGAAATGATTATCCCCCTTCTTTTGAGATACGAGGGGAGATTCTTTTGCCTTGGAGCGTTTTCGAGCGACTTAACGAAGAGCGTGAAGCCCGTGAAGAACCTCTCTTTGCCAATCCTCGTAATGCAGCTTCTGGAACATTGAAACTACAAAACTCATCGGAAGTAGCTCGTCGTACTCTTGATGCTTATCTTTATTACGTACTGGGCGATGGAATTCCCGGAGATAGCCATTATGAAAACCTGCAAGCTGCGCAGCGTTGGGGATTTAAAATATCCGATCAGATGCGTCTTTGCACTACTTTGCAGGATGTTTTCAACTATATAGACTATTGGGATGAAGCACGTAAACAATTGCCAGTGGCTACGGATGGTATTGTGTTGAAAGTAAATTCTCTTCGTCAGCAGGAATCCTTAGGCTATACGGCAAAATCCCCTCGGTGGGCTATTGCTTATAAATTTCAAGCCGAACGTGCACTCACGCGGCTCCTTTCGGTGTCTTATCAGGTTGGACGTACCGGCGCCATTACTCCGGTAGCGAATCTTGAACCAGTACTTCTGGCCGGTACGCAAGTAAAGCGCGCATCGTTGCATAATGCGGATATCATTGCAGGGCTAGATCTTTATCTTGGTGATCAGGTATATGTGGAAAAGGGTGGCGAGATTATTCCTAAGATAACCGGAGTAGATGTCGATGCACGCACTATTTTTATTGGTGAGAAAGTGCAATTTATTAAAAGTTGTCCGGAGTGTGGAACTTTGCTTGTCCGTTATGAAGGAGAAGCAGCCCATTATTGTCCGAACGATCTGGCTTGTCCTCCACAGATAAAAGGGAAAATGGTTCATTTTATTTCGCGTAAAGCGATGAATATTGATGGTTTAGGGCCGGAGACCATAGAGCTACTTTATCAAAAAAAATTAATCCGTACAGCGGCTGATCTGTATCAACTTACGCCTGACCAAATAGCTCCGTTAGAGCGGATGGGCGAAAAGTCGGCGGAGAAAATAATGCTAGGGCTTCAGAAGAGTAAAGAAGTACCTTATGAGCGTGTCATCTTTGCATTGGGCATTCGCTTTGTAGGCGAAACGGTGGCAAAGAAAATTGCAAAAGCTTTTCCTTCTATTGAATTACTACAAACAGCTACGCTCTCTCAGTTGATCGACGTAGAAGAAATTGGGGGAAGAATAGCCGAGAGCATCTTGCGCTTTTTTGCCGACTCCCGCGAACAAGAGTTTGTGGCTCGCCTTAAAGATGCCGGACTTCAAATGCATAGCACAGATACTTTAGAGCCCCAAGGAGACTCCTTAGCCGGATTTAGCATTGTGATTAGTGGGGTATTTAAAAAGCATTCACGAGAGGAATATAAGCAGCTTATTGAGCAGCATGGAGGTCGTAATGTGAGCAGTATTTCTGCGAAAACTTCTTTTATATTAGCTGGCGAAAAGATGGGACCTTCTAAAATAGAGAAAGCTGAAAAACTAAAGATTCGAATTGTAGATGAAGATGAGTTTTTGGCAATGTTGGAAGTCTGATTTTTATATCTATTCTCACTACTGTCCCGTTAAAAAAGTAAGAACAGCTTCTAATTAGTTAATATTTAATTATTTATCTCTTAAAATCCTTGTACACGATTTGAAA
>Ga0302170_10000421_pt1 | contig 17084 bp, 16 predicted proteins | sample I_Fen_N2_1_FD_193492 | JGI IMG/M metagenome (GOLD analysis project Ga0302170, IMG submission 193492) | Peat permafrost microbial communities from Stordalen Mire near Abisko, Sweden - I_Fen_N2_1 | ecosystem: Environmental > Terrestrial > Soil > Wetlands > Permafrost | place: Sweden: Abisko...
AAGATCATTTTACAAAATAAAAAATTTCGTTCTAAAATATAAAAGAATCCTCTCATTACATAAAATGAGAGGATTTTTTTTGCGATTAGATCAGAAAAAAGACTTAATTTTGTAAGCTTGTTATAAATAGAACAAGTAGATAACGTTGACGATGTTAACTAAGATGAATATTTAGATTCGATATGCGATTTTAATTCATTGAAATGTAAATATCTGATTTTATAGCATAAGAAGGTTTATGTACTTTTATATTTGCAAATTTCCTTTTTTATCACTAAATTTACTCGTTATCCGATCATTCCAATCAACAACTTAACCAATAAAAAATGGGCCTATTTAATTTTTTCAATAAAGAAAAAAAAGAGATACTTGATCAGGGTTTATCTAGAACGAAGGAAAGTGTTTTCTCAAAACTGACACGTGCAGTTGCGGGAAAATCGAAGGTTGATGATGAAGTTCTTGATAACCTTGAAGAGGTATTGATTACTTCGGATGTAGGAGTTGAGACTACGTTACGAATTATTGAACGTATTGAAAAGCGTGTTGCAAGCGACAAATATGTAAGTACTTCAGAATTGAATAATATTCTAAAAGATGAAATTGCACTTTTACTGGCAGAAAACAACTCTGACTTGCCTAATGATTTTGATGTAGTACTTCCCCATACGCCTTATGTGATTATGGTAGTAGGAGTGAACGGAGTAGGTAAAACGACTACTATTGGTAAGTTGGCTTATCAATTTACCAAAGCAGGGAAAAAAGTTTATCTTGGCGCTGCAGATACATTTAGAGCAGCAGCTGTTGATCAATTGGTTATTTGGGGAGAGCGTGCGGGTGTGCCTGTTATAAAGCAAAAAATGGGAGCTGATCCGGCATCTGTTGCGTACGATACGATTGCATCAGCAAAGGCGAATAAGGCTGATGTTGTTATTATTGATACTGCTGGTCGTTTACATAATAAAATCAATTTAATGAACGAGTTGACAAAAATTAAAAATGTAATGCAAAAGGTTGTCCCGGAAGCTCCTCATGAAGTCTTATTGGTATTAGATGGCTCAACAGGACAGAATGCATTTGAACAAGCCAAACAATTCACACTAGCTACTGATGTAACAGCTTTGGCAATTACAAAATTAGATGGAACTGCTAAAGGTGGTGTTGTAATTGGAATTTCAGATCAGTTTAAAATCCCTGTGAAATATATCGGTTTAGGAGAAGGTATTGAAGACTTGCAGGTTTTTGACCGGACAAAATTTGTTGAGTCATTATTTAGTTGAGAATTCGTTTAAGTATTAAAATTGAATTAAGTTAATGACAAATAAAAAGCAGGGTGAGTTTTCACAGAGTGAAGCACCTAAAAATACTTCCATAGTAGATGTTATAACACTCGGTTGTTCCAAAAATCTTGTTGATTCAGAGCAATTAATGCGTCAATTTGATGTGCTTGGGTATCAGGTGAGACATGATGCAGTAAATCCTGATGGTGAAATTGTAATTATTAATACATGCGGATTTATTGGGGATGCCAAAGAAGAAAGCATTAATACTATATTGCAGTTTGCTGAGTTACGTAAAGAAAAAAAGATACAAAAGCTTTTTGTGATGGGTTGTCTGTCAGAACGTTATTTAAATGAATTACGTCTTGAGATTCCTGAGGTTGATAAGTTTTATGGTAAGTTCAATTACAATGATATTTTAACTGATTTAGGTCAGGAATACAGAGCAGATTTGAGACTGGATCGCGTATTAACAACCCCTTCACACTATGCATATATAAAGATCTCTGAAGGATGTAACCGTACTTGTTCTTATTGTGCTATTCCGATTATTACCGGTCGGCACCGTTCCAGAACGATGGAAGATATTGAAAATGAAGTAAAAGGATTGGTCGCCAATGGAGTAAAGGAGTTTCAGTTGATTGCTCAGGATTTGTCATATTATGGACAAGATAGATATAAAACGTTGAAATTAGCGGAATTAACAGAGCGACTTTCGGATATTCCCGGGGTAGAGTGGTTGCGATTACATTATGCATATCCTGCTCAATTCCCGAATGATATTCTAAAAGTGATGCGTGAACGGGAAAATGTTTGTAATTATCTGGATATTGCATTACAACATGTGAGTAATAATATGTTGAAACGAATGCGTCGTAATATAACTTCGGAACAAACGTATGAACTTATTGATAAAATTAGAAATGAAGTGCCTGATATTCATTTGCGTACTACTTTATTGTTAGGTCACCCTGGTGAAACAGAAGAAGATGTGAATGAATTAAAAGAATTTGTTCGCAAAGCTCGATTTGAACGACTAGGAGCGTTTGCTTTTTCAAATGAAGAAGGAACATTTGCATATAAAACCTATACTGATGATATTCCAGATGATATAAAACTAAGACGTGTTGATGAAATAATGTCTATTCAACAGGGAATTTCAGCAGAAATAAATCAATCGAAAATTGGAAAAACGTTGAAAGTAATAATTGATCGGGTAGAGGATGATTATTTTATTGGTAGAACCGAATATGATTCACCAGAAGTTGACCAGGAAGTCTTGATTCCTTTACAGTCAGTTGGTGTGAAACAGGGCGAATTTTATCAGACAAAAATTATTGATTCAACTGATTTTGATTTATATGGAGAATAGAGCAAGTGAATTTGCCAATATGTGAATTTGTTTTATCTCAATTATAATTGCTTTCTATTCGTAAAAATTAACCAGTGAACATATGAATAACAAAGAATTAATAGCTAGTATGGCAGTCAAAATGAATGCTCCTCAATCGTTGGTAGCTGTTTTGTTAGAAACAACAGTTGCGACATGCACCGAACTATTGGTTAATGAAAAAATAATTGGTTTTCAGAGTTTTGGTAATTTTGAAGTCAGGAAGAAAGACGAACGTCTTTCGGTACATCCTTCCACACAAGTTCGAACACTTATACCACCGAAATTGGTAGTTAATTTTAAGCAAAGCAATATCCTGAAAGAAAAACTAAAAGACATTCCACATCATGATTAAGGAAAAAATTTCATCACAAGAAATTATTGACCTGATAGCTTCAAAAGCTTCCGTGAGCAAACGAGCTGCAGAAGAATTTTTAAAAGTGATGATCGCGTCTGTTGAAGAAGGTTTATTGGCCGGTGAAATAGTAAAAATAAAGAACTTTGGGACATTTAAGCCTCAATGGAATGAGCCGCGTAAAAGTGTGAATGTACAAACTGGAGCTGAAATAAAGATAGCAGGGTATTATAAGGTTGTTTTTGTTCCCGATACAGCTTTAAAGGAACAGGTAAATGAACCTTTTGCACATTTAGAACCTGTGGAATTAGATGTTGAAACAAAAAAAGATGAACTAGTTGATGAACCTGAATTGGTTTCAGATCCTCTACGCATATTTAATGAGCAAGCATCAGAAATAAAAGATCTTATTTCTGAAATTCAGGCTTTATCATCAAATCCTGCTTCTATAATCTCAGAAGAAGAAAATATAAAGAAGAATATAATTGAAGAAGAAAAGATACATGAAATAGTTCAAAAAGATCAAGTCTTAGATCAACCAAATAAAGGAGCTGATTTGACATTGATTGAAGAATATGAGTCAGAGCAACCAGAATACTTACAAGATTCTTCAGCTGAAGTTATTGAAACTGCTGTTAAAACTAAATTGAATCCTTCGGATAGTAAAGAAAATCAATTGTTTTCAGAATTACCGGCTACTCCCTATTTAGAAAATATTAAGTCGACTAAGAAACGTAAAGTTTGGATTTGGGTTCTATTGATATTATTTTTAATAACCGGATTTGGATCCGGGTTTTACTATTTCTATACATCAAACTATGAATATCCAAAAAAATATTCAATAAATGAAATTTCTGAGAATATATCTATTTCGGAAATGATTAATTCTATCTCTAAATGGTTCACCCCTGCTGAGAAACCAACTGTAGTGCCAGTAAAAGTAGTCATTCCAAAAGATATAAATGATTATGATTCAATCAGTGAAAGTAAGCCTGTTGATAGTCTTCAAATTTTATTTGAAAATCCGAGAGTTTATAAAGGTTTTATTGCTTCAGAGAGAATTTCAGCGGGTAGCCGCTTGACAATTATGTCAAAGCGATATTATGGAAATAAAGATTTTTGGGTTTATATCTATGAAGCTAATAAAGAAAGGATTTCTAATCCGGATAATATTGCTATTGGAACGTTAGTTCGAATTCCAAAATTGGATTCGAGATTAATTGATGCTACGAATCCGCGATGTCTTGAAAAAGCTAAGGAACTCCATGATATTTATATAAAATAGGTAATACTGAGAAGTAATAGCAGTTATTCTTACTTTTTTCATCATTGCATTGAGATTGCACCATAAAAGTTCTGCAAATTTTTACAATTGCAGGACTTTTTTAATTCAAATATATAAAAAAGAGGATAGAATTTTACATGAAAAAACGTTCTGTACTTAATAATCTAAATTGAGGTTAATAGATATTAAATCAGTGCTTTAACGTTTCAAATAACACTATATTTGTTCAACAAAAAATCCAACAAAATAACATAAAATAATATGATTCAATCTGTTGATATTAGGGAACTTAATGAACTCATCGAACGACAAAGTTCTTTTGTAGATGCATTAACCATGGGAATGGATAAAGTTATAGTCGGTCAAAAACATTTGGTAGAGTCGTTGTTAATCGGATTACTTGCCGATGGTCACATTTTGTTAGAAGGTGTTCCAGGATTAGCTAAGACATTAGCAATTAAAACATTGTCTGACTTGATCAAAGGCGATTTTAGCCGGATTCAGTTTACACCAGATTTATTACCAGCTGATGTGATAGGAACCATGATTTATAGTCAAAAAAGAGAAGAGTTCAGTATTAAAAAAGGACCGATCTTTGCGAATTTAGTTTTAGCCGACGAAATAAATCGTGCCCCAGCAAAAGTTCAGAGTGCTTTATTAGAAGCTATGCAGGAACGTCAGGTAACAATTGGTGAAAATACCTATAAATTGGATGAGCCTTTTTTGGTTTTAGCAACACAGAATCCAATTGAGCAAGAAGGTACTTATCCACTTCCAGAAGCTCAAATAGACCGTTTCATGCTAAAGGTAATTATCAACTATCCTAAAAAAGAGGAAGAAAAATTAATCATTCGTCAGAATTTGTTGAAATATAAACCAACAGTACTTCCGATTCTTTCACCCAAAGACATTATTGAGGCTCGGGATGTCGTACGACAGGTATATATAGATGAAAAAATAGAACGTTATATCGTTGATATAGTTTTTGCTACACGTTATCCTCAAGATTATGGTTTGGATTCTTTGAAAGATATGATTTCATTTGGAGCGTCACCACGTGCATCTATAAATCTTGCATTAGCTTCGCGGGCATATGCTTTTATTAAACGAAGAGGGTATGTTATTCCAGAAGATATTCGAGCAGTTTGTTATGATGTCTTACGTCATCGTATTGGCTTGAGCTATGAAGCAGAAGCTAATAACATGACTACAGAAGAAATTATTACGGAAATTCTGAATACAGTAGAAGTACCGTAATTAATTCATGATTCATTATTTGAAATTCATAATTTAAAAAATTGAAATTAAAAAATTGAATTCGTGGAAACCAGTGAATTATTAAAGAAAGTACGGAAAATAGAAATTAAGACACGTGGTTTGTCTAAAAATATCTTTGCGGGTGAATATCATTCAGCCTTTAAAGGGCGTGGAATGACTTTTGCTGAAGTGCGCGAATATCAATATGGAGATGACATTCGATCTATTGACTGGAATGTTACTGCACGTTTCGGACATCCATATATAAAAGTCTTTGAAGAAGAGCGTGAGTTGACAGTTGTTTTGCTAATTGATGTGTCAGGAAGTAGAGAATTTGGAACTGTAACTCAACTCAAGAAAGATATTTTTACAGAAGTGGCTGCTACTCTGGCTTTTTCAACTATTCAGAATAATGATAAAATAGGTGTTATCTTTTTTTCAGATAAAATTGAAAAATTTATTCCTCCCAAAAAAGGTAAAAAGCATGTCCTTCACATTATCAGAGAATTAATTGATTTTCAACCGGAAAGCCGTAAAACTGATATTGGAGGAGCATTACGCTATTTTACAAACGCGATCAAAAAAAGTTCTACCGCATTTATCATTTCTGATTTTATTGATAAAAATTTTGAACGGGATTTAATGATTGCAAATCGCAAGCATGATATTGTAGCTTTACAAGTATTTGATATTCGTGAAACAGAAATACCTAATGTGGGTATGATTAAATTAAAGGATGCTGAAACAGGCGAGCGAATTTGGGTAGATACCTCCGATAAAAGGTTGCGTACGACCTATAAACATGCCTGGGGAGAAGGGCAGTTGGCATTACAAAAATCCTTTACAAAATCGGGTGTTGATTTGGTATCGATGAGTACTTCTGATGATTACGTTCGTGTTTTAATGAAATTATTTAAAATGAGAGCGTGAGATAATTCACTTTTCTCAATTATATAGTTTATAATTGAAAATTGAAAATTGATTAATTTGTATGAGAAAGTCCCTTTTGATATTTTTTTTATTGTTGTCTTTTGTAGAGTCGGATTTGTGGGCTCAAAAAATAACGGTGAATGCAAGAATAGATTCAACTGTTATCTGGATTGGTAATCAGACATATTTAACTTTTGAGGTTTCACAACAACCTAAACAAAAAGTTAGTATGCCCGTTTTTTCAGATAGTATAGGTGGATTAAGTTTGGTTGATCCGGTTAAAATCGACACTGTAAAGTCACAGGATGGTCATATTCTTGTTAAGCAACGTTATTTAGTAACTGCTTTTAAAGATTCACTTCTTTTTATTCCACCTTTTCCATTTGTGTTAAATGGAGATACAGTCTGGTCAAAATCACTTTCACTAAAAGTGGTACAACCATTTAAAATTGATACAGCATCCAATTCTATTGCCGACATTAAACCTGTTTTTGACCCTAAATTCAATTGGTTAAACTTATTGTTAATAATTTTGTTTGTTTTGGCAATTCATGGAATCTTAATTCTGATTTTTGAAATATATCAAAAATATTTCAAAAAGAGACCAGACTTAAATAGCAAAGAAATGAAGCTCCTTTTACCACCTTATGTGGTTGCATTGAGTGAATTGGACAAGATAAAGCAAGAAAAGCCGTGGCAGCAAGGTAGATCAAAGGAATATCATACAGAATTGACAGATATAATGCGTGAATATATTGAAAGAGTTTTTAAAGTAAATAGTATGGAAATGACTTCTGATGATATATTTGAGCATTTAAGCTATTTAAAGTTAGAACAAAAGGCAGCTTATTCTGAACTTAAACAGATATTACAATTGGCAGATTTAGTAAAGTTTGCAAAGTGGAATGCAACTCCAGATGAACATGAATTAAGCCTTTTTAATGCTTATTCGTTTATTAATCAGACTAAAATTGATGAAGATAAATCTTCAGAAGAAATAAAAAACGATGAAATTAAAGAGATTAATAAAGAAATTTAGAGTTCACATTTATTAAAACCAATATAATTAAATGATGACTTTTCATAACCCAGAATATCTGTTTTTACTCTTACTACTGATTCCCATAGTCTTTTGGTACATATGGGAGATGCATAAATCAGATGCAAGTTTACAAATCTCTTCTAATCGGAATCTCGTTCGGTTTCCTAAAAGTGGAAGAATTAAATTTAGACATATTCCATTTGTTCTAAGAACACTTGCAATAGCTGCTATAATTATAGCATTAGCCCGTCCACAGGCATCAAACAGTTGGAGAACCCAAAATACTGAAGGTATTGATATAATGATGGCATTAGATCTTTCAGGCACAATGTTGGCCGAAGACCTGAAGCCAAATCGATTAGAAGCATCAAAGGCAGTAGCAACTGAATTTATACTTTCCCGACCGAATGATAATATAGGGTTGGTCGTTTTTGCCAAAGAAAGTTTTACGCAGTGTCCACTGACTATTGATCATGCCGTGTTGATTAATTTATTTAATGGGGTGAATTATGGTTTGATTGATGATGGAACTGCCATCGGATTGGGTTTAGCTAATGCCGTAAATCGAATAAAAGATAGCAAAGCAAAATCAAAAGTTATTATTCTTTTGACTGATGGTTCTAATAATTGTGGGGATATAGCTCCAATTACGGCTGCTGAAATAGCTAAAACATTTGGGATAAGAATTTATACAATTGGAGTAGGTACAACAGGAATTGTAAATATACCAGTTCCAACTCCAATGGGAACTCAATATCAGCGAGTACAATCAGATTTTGATGCAAAATCTTTGAAAGAAATAGCAAATCTAACTGGTGGAAAATATTTTAATGCAACTGATAATTCGAAGCTTAGGCACATTTATCAGTCAATTGATCAATTAGAAAAAACGAAAATAAGTGTTCATGAATTTAGTAAAAAAGATGAACAATTTTATGTTTTTAGTATTTTAGCGTTTATTTTTTTAACTTTAGAGATACTGATTAGAAATACTATATTAAGAAGAATCCCCTGAAAACTTGGTTGTTTGACTAAAATAGTAGTTTATACGTTCTTGAATAGCTTAATTCTTTAAAGAGAACAACTTCGATTTACTTAATAAAAACTATATGTTTAGATTTGCTCACCCTGAATATTTATATTTACTCTTTGTTGTACCGATATTATTAAGTGTATTTATTTATACTAAAATACAAAGACGGAGAAATATAAGCAAATTTGGAAATCCTGATTTGATGGCTGATTTAATGCCAAATGTTTCATTTATTCGACCACAAGTTAAATTCTATTTGCAATTTATTGCTGTCTTATTGTTAATCATAGTTTTGGCTCAACCACAATTTGGTACGAAAGTTGAAAAGGAAAAACGTAAGGGAATTGAAGTTATGATTGCACTTGATGTGTCTAATTCTATGATGGCACAAGACGTTCAACCAAGCAGGCTGGAAAAAGCAAAGCAAGTTTTATCAAAACTGGTTGATGGCATGACGAATGATAAAATAGGACTAGTTGTTTTTGCCGGTGATGCTTATACGCAATTACCAATAACGGTTGATTATGTTTCTGCAAAAATGTTTTTATCAACTATTTCACCTCAATTAGTACCCAGACAGGGAACTGCGATTGGTAGTGCCATTGATTTAGCAATAAAATCATTTGGAACAAAAGGTGAAGCCGGGCGAGCTATTATTGTAATAACTGATGGTGAAAATCATGAAGACGATGCAATAGGAGCTGCAAAATTAGCTGCTGAAAATAATATTGTGGTACATGTTATAGGTATGGGAAAGTCAGACGGAGCTCCAATACCAATACCCGGAACTATGAGTTTTTGGAAAGATAAAGATGGCAATGTAGTAGTTTCTAAATTGAATGAATCAATGTGTAAAGAAATTGCTACTGCAGGAAAAGGTATTTATGTTCATGCAGATAATAGTAACAGTGCATTCCGAATAATTACCAAAGAACTTGACGCATTGGCAAAATCAGATATTAAAACAAGTGTTTTCTCAGAGTACAATGAGCAATTCCAATCATTTGCATTATTGGCTTTGCTGATTTTGATCATTGATTTCTTTATTTTTGATAGAAAAAATAAGAGATTGAGTAAGTTTAGAATTTTTGATTTAAAAGAAAAAGTTATAAAGAATTGACAATTTGTTAATTACATTTCAACCAATGAGAAAGATACTATATATATTGATGATGAGCTTAATGACTATTTCTGTTTGTGCTCAAAAAGAAAGTGATGATGTAAGAAACGGAAATAAATTGTATAAATCGTCCAAGTTCACTGAAGCAGAGATTGCATATCGGAAGGGATTAATAAAAAATCCAAAGTCTTTCGAGGCGAATTATAATCTTGGCAATGCATTGTTTCGACAAAAAAAATATAAAGAAGCAATGGAACAATACAACAATGCTCTTGCAACTCAACCTAAAGAGAAAGTAAAAATTGCTGCTGCTTTTCACAATACTGGCAATTCATTATTAGCGGATAAAAAAATTGAAGAAAGTATAAAGGCTTATGAATCTGCTCTAAAAAACAATCCTAAAGATAATGAAACTCGCTACAATTTAGCTTATGCCCAAGCATTATTAAAAAAACAAAATAAGGATAAGGATAAAAATAAAGATAAGAAGCAGGATAAGAATAAAGATAATAAACAAGACCAGAAACAGCCTCAGGATCAAAAACCTAAAGAGCAACCTCAACAGCCTCAACAACAAAAACAGATGTCAAAGGAAAATGCCCAACAAATATTGGATGCATTGTTACAGGATGAAAAGAATGCACAGGATAAGGCTAAAAAACAACCAGTAAGAGGGACGAAAAAAGCTGATAAAGACTGGTAAACTATTTAATATTGAAGATTGTTTTGATTCGAAAAATAAATATATGAAACGAAAAATAATATTTTTATCACTCTCGCTATTATTTATAAATTCGCTTATAGTCCTTGCGGATGAGCCCGTACGTTTTTCAGCATCTGCACCTTTATCAGTTGTTTTAGATAAGCCATTTCAATTAGTTTATTCAATCAATGCTTCCGGTAAAGATCTGAGAGTTCCTGAATTTAATAATTTTGATGTTTTAGCAGGTCCTTTTGAATCTCATAGTTCCAGTTATCAGGTTATCAATGGGAGAAGTACTTCGTCTGTTTCGGTATCATATACTTATACACTTCAAGCACAGAAAACCGGTACTTTTACAATTTCATCAGCAACTATTATTCTTGATAATGGTAGAAAACTCACCTCAAATGGAGTCGCTATAAAAGTACTTCCGGCAGATGGTACACCTTCTTCCAGGTCACATGGAGGGAGGCAAGGCAATACTAATTCATCAAATCAGGCTTCTGTTTCTAATAATAATATATTTATGAGGACAGTAGTTTCAAAAACAAATGTTTTTGAACAGGAAGCTATTGTAGTTACTTACAAGCTTTATACGCTAGTTGATGTTGTCCAGTGTGCTCCCAAAAAGATAATCGATTTTAATGGCTTTATGAAGCAAGATGTAGAGCTTCCTCCAACCAAGCAATTGTCACTTGAAAACTATAATGGTCGTAATTACAGTACCGTAGAATTATATAAAGTGATACTTTATCCTCAACATTCAGGTGTTATCCAAATTGATAAATGGAATTTTGAAGCAGTTATAAGGGTTCAAAATAAAGCAGCTGTCAGGAGTATATTTGATGATTTCTTTGATTCGTATACTAATGTTTCAAAGAATTTAACAGCTCCGGCAGTGAAAATATCTGTAAATGCCTTACCTTCTGGTAAACCTGCCAATTTCACAGGTACAGTGGGTCATTTTGCTCTTAATTCAACAATTACGAGTTTAAAAGTTAAAGCAAATGATGCAGTTACTTTAAAACTAAATATTGCTGGAAATGGGAATATGAAGTTAATCAAAAATCCAATTATTAAATTTCCAAATGGTTTTGAATTATATGATCCGAAAGTTAATAATAACTTTAAAACCAACTCTTCAGGGGTATCCGGAAGCAAATCAATAGAGTATTTGTTTATACCTCGTCATTCAGGTGATTTTGAAATTCCTTCTGCAGAGTTTACCTATTTTGATATTCAGGAAAGAAGATACAAGACTTTGCGCACTCCTGTTTATAAATTACAGGTTCTGAAAGGTGAAGGTGGTGAAAGTTCAACTGTTGCCGGGAATTATGTTGATAAAGAAGATGTGAAACAGTTGACTAAAGACATCAGATACATTCAGACAGATAAAATTAATTTGTCAAAAGAAGAAGAATCAATATTTGGTACCTTCCTGTCTTGGCTGCTGTATCTGATTCCGTTGTTTATCTCTATAATCCTGTTTGCCTTTTTTAGAAAGAAAGTTAAGGAGAATTCAGATGTTATTCTATTGAAAAATAAAAAGGCAAACAAATTAGCTCAGAAGCGTTTGAAATTAGCACAGAAGTTCTTGAAGGAAGGGAATAAGGATCAATTTTATGAGGAAGTCTTAAAAGCATCCTGGACTTATCTGAGCGATAAACTATCGATTCCTGTTTCGAATCTTACGAAAGAGCGTGTTGAGTCAGAATTGACAAATCATAAAGTTGAACCTAAAGTAATAACTCAATTTGTAGAAATTCTTAATACTTGCGAATTTGCCCGGTATGCCCCTAATTCAGGCCAGCAGGAAATGGGTAATTTATATACAGATACCATTCAGGCAATTAGTGACCTGGAGGAGTATTATAAAAAATAGTAAACACATCTTACAACAATATATGAAACGTATTATTCTGTTTTTATCATTAATTATGTGTTTTGGTCAGTTTTCATTTGCTCAAATGAATGCTGTGAAACAAGCCAATGATTTGTATGCTAAGGGAGATTATTCAAATGCAGCAAAGCAATATGAGAAAATACTTTCCAGCGATGGTGTTGCTCCTGAAATCTACTTTAATCTGGGTAATGCTTACTATAAGTCAAACGAAATTGGGCGTTCTATATTAAATTACGAACGGGCACTAAGGCTTTCACCTTCATTTGATGATGCCAAGTTTAATCTTGAATTAGCCCAATTGAAAGTAGTTGATAATATTGTTCCATCTCCTACATTCTTTATCGGTAGATGGATTCAAAACTTAATAAAACTACTGACATCCAATCAATGGTTGTTAATCAGTTTTGTTGTCTTTATTTTTTGTTTGATTTCTATCTTTCTATTTATCTTCGGAACTTCTCGATTTGTTCGTAAAGTCTCATTTTATTTCGCAATGGTTTTATTGGGAATAAGCTTCTTTTCGTTGGCTTTTTCAGGAATTCGCAAAGGTCAGATGTTTAATCATAGTGAAGCTATAGTTATGTCAGGCGTAATTAGTGTGAAGAGTTCACCTGATAAGAGTGGAACAGATTTGTTTCAATTGCATGAGGGTGCCAAAGTAAGTATAAAAAGCACATTAGGAAGCTGGACTGAAATAAAATTATCAAATGGTGGAATTGGATGGGTAGAACAAGTGAATATTGAGAGAATCTAGTTTTAAGTTGATTTATTTGACTTCTAACCTACATTGATCATATAAAACCATAATATTCATGAATCTAGCGGACACATTAAAACTTTGGGATACAGATTTATTCCTAATCATAAATGGAATTCATGCACCGTTTTTTGATAGTTTTATGTTTGCGATTAGCGAAAAACTCGTATGGATTCCCCTCTATATCTCAGTTTTGTATGTGCTGATCAGATATTGGAAAAAAGAAGCCATTTGGTTGGTTTTAGCTTTTATTCTTTGTATTGTGATTTCCGATCAGGTTTCGTCCGGAATTCTTAAAGATCTGGTTAAACGATTAAGACCATCACATGCTGAGAACCTAAAAGGATTAGTCCATTTGGTTAACGGATATACTGGTGGAAAATATGGTTTCGCATCTTCGCATGCCTCCAATGCGGTGGGATTTGCATTGCTTTCTTCATTGGTTTTTAAACGAAAGATATACACCTATTCCATGATAGCCTGGGCAATAATTACGGCCTATTCCCGCATTTATTTAGGAGTACATTATCCATTAGATGTTTTATGTGGAGCTTTAATTGGCGCTTTAGCAGCTTTGGGTTGTTATTGGATCATTTGTAAATTCAGGCCCGGTTTAATTCAACAGGACGCAAATGATAATTTTGACAAGCCAATGATAATTGTTCCTGTTTCAGTTCTTGGCCTGAGTTTTCTGGGGATAATTGTGTTCAGTCTTATTCACTAAGTGAAGTACAGATTGAATTCTTTGCTGAATTAATAAAAAGTAATATACACCATTCACAGAACTTTTTATATCCTTACTTCCACACCTTTCTCTCTCAAATAGCTTTTGAGTTCATGTATTCCGATTTCTTTATAGTGAAAGATGCTGGCTGCTAATGCAGCGTCTGCTTTCCCCTCTTCAAAAACATCCACGAAATGTTCCATGGTTCCTGCACCACCACTGGCAATGACCGGAACATTTACTGCTTCAGAAACTGCACGTGTTATGTCAAGAGCAAAACCATCCTTAGTACCGTCATTATTCATGGAGGTTAAAAGAATTTCTCCTGCACCCAGTGATACTGCTTTTTTTGCCCATTCCACGGTTTTTATCTCTGTTGCAACGCGACCGCCATTTAAGAACACAAACCATTCACCGTTTATATATTTTGTATCGATAGCCAGAACAACACATTGACTACCAAACTGACTTGCCAGATCACTGATAAGCTGTGGATTGAGTACCGCTGAGGTGTTAACTGATATTTTGTCGGCTCCACAGGCTAGAAGTACCGAAACATCTTCAACACTTGAAATGCCACCTCCTACTGTAAAAGGGATATTGATATGTTTGGCAATACGGGTAACTAATTCAGACAAGGTTTTGCGCTTTTCGTTCGTAGCAGTGATATCCAGGAAAACCAGTTCATCAGCTCCCATTTTAGCATATAAAGCACCTAATTCAACAGGATCACCGACATCCGTAATATTCTCAAAATTAATCCCTTTTACTGTTTTCCCATTTTTAATATCCAGGCAAGGAATGATACGTTTTGCTAACATGATTCTATCTCCAATTTAATTATTTACAATTTACCATTTAATATATCAACAACATCTTTATTCGATGCTTTTACTGTTTCGTCAACCAATCACCCAATCACCCGGTTATCCAGTTAACCAGTCAATTACTTCATCATTAACGCATTTTTTTCTTCATTCCAGTCCCCTAAATAAACGGATTGGATAGTATTAACCAGGGTTTTATCATAGGGACGTTCCACCCGAATGTAATTATTCGTAAATCCAACCATTTTATCTTCCTTGTGTCGGCTTTCCCAAAGTACATGCACTTCTTTGTTGATTTGAGCATTGTAAAAATGAGTAGTCATATCATTCGAAAGGGCATGTAATACTTCACTGCGTCGTTTTCGTTCAGTGTTTAATACCGAATGTTCAATTTCCAACATCTTAGTCCCAGCACGTTCCGAATAACTGAAAACATGTAACTGGCAGATATCCAGGGTCGTTATAAACTGAAGTGCCTGTTCAAAGAATTCATCTGTTTCTCCACGCACACCCACAATTACATCAACTCCTATAAATGCATCAGGCATTATTCGTTTAATGGTGTGAATCTTTTCTTCAAATAACTCCACTGTATACCTACGTTTCATTAGCTTTAGGACTTCATTTGAGCCCGATTGAAGCGGTATATGGAAGTGCGGCATGAAATGGTTGCTTTGGGCTACAAAATGAATTATATCGTCAGTAAGCAGGTTAGGTTCGATGGAGGAAATTCTAAATCGTATTTCATCCGGCAATGCATCCAGTGCTTTTACCAAATCAAAGAAGTTCTCGCCGGTAGTCTTACCAAAATCACCGGTATTAATTCCGGTCAGAACAATTTCCTTGGCTCCTTCAGCTATGGCTTGCCTGGCAGTATCAACCGTGTCCTGAATAGAGGCATTACGGCTATGACCACGGGCTATCGGAATGGTACAATAAGTGCAATAGTAATCGCAGCCATCCTGTACTTTTAGAAAGAAGCGGGTACGGTCATCGCGTGAACAAGAAGGCTTGAATTCTTTTACTTTCAGTATATCTGCCCGATGTATCTCTCCGTTTTTTGAATCTGCTTGTTTATTCAGAAAATCAAGTATGCTGAACTTTTCATTGGCACCCAATACCAAATCTACTCCTTCGATGGATGCAATTTCTTCCGGTTTCAATTGTGCATAACAGCCTGTTACAACCATAATAGCATTCGGATGCAGACGATTAAGCCTGTTTATAGCCTGACGACATTTATGATCGGCCGTATCAGTGACAGTGCAGGTATTTATAATGCAGACATCAGCCTGTTCTCCGGGACGTACTTTTACGAATCCTTCATTGCTTAATTGCTTTCCGATAGCTGAAGTTTCGGCAAAATTTAATTTACACCCCAGTGTATGAAAAACCACTTTTTTATTGTTGAATAAGGAATTATCTATCATGTTTTGAATAAAAATTTGCAGCACAAAGGTAATGAAAATTGAAGAATTTTCGATTGTCATCAGGGGTTTGTTCCTGTAGCTCGATTTTAGGGGAGCATTTATGTTTTTAAATTGAAAAAAGTAAGTGTCTATTTTTCCATTTTCTGTTGTGTTTTTCCAATTGCTTTTTTTTATTTGATCTTCAGATTGTACGATATATTCGCTGTGATATTTGCCCGGTGGGGCTTTGTGCTCATTTCACCTGCTCTTTATTCTGAAAAGAAACAGGACCCAAAGAGAATCAGGCATTTTATCGACCCTGCAGATGTTCTCTCCTGATTTGTCCTCAAAACAGGAGTTTCTTCGCTTGCCTCACGCTCTTTTTAGGCTTTATGGACGAGTCTCTGAATAATCATTACTATCTTATTACCCTATTATCAGATCTGTTTCTTAGTTGTAATTCAGATATTCTATAGATATCCCATATTATTAATGATAAGGGATATCTATGGGACATCTATGGGATATCTATGGGACATCTATGGGACATCTATATCATCATGGTGATATCATGACGAATAATCAGTGATTTGGAAGCCGCATGAATTTGGACAGCTCCCAATTTCCCCGGATCTCGCTATACTGAAAGGAGGAGTAGGGCAGGAGTACAAATGATAGTATAAGAGGGACGATTTATAGTATGCCGGAATGGTGTTAATTAGCAAACCAAAGCACCCGTCAATAAATGTATAAGCGTAGAGTTACTATTCACTAAATCAAAAACATTCCTGAATTGGGAAAAACAGGCAGTCACTTTGTTCGTTAAAATTATCATGATAAACTTATCTTAAAGAAAATGTGTGAATTATGTAACTTTATCGAAACAAAAGTACGTATCTTTGACCGTTATGTTTTTAAAAAACATGATTTAAAACAAATTTGGTTTGTTACCTCAGTAATTTGATGAATTATCTTCATGAGACTCATGCTTTCTGTGATTCTACCTCACTTTAATAATTAAAATTAATTCACGATGAAGTTATATATCAAATATATGGTCAGTAACCGTTGT
>Ga0302170_10000422_pt1 | contig 17078 bp, 15 predicted proteins | sample I_Fen_N2_1_FD_193492 | JGI IMG/M metagenome (GOLD analysis project Ga0302170, IMG submission 193492) | Peat permafrost microbial communities from Stordalen Mire near Abisko, Sweden - I_Fen_N2_1 | ecosystem: Environmental > Terrestrial > Soil > Wetlands > Permafrost | place: Sweden: Abisko...
AATATCGCGCAAATTACCTATTTGCTGCAATTGTTGTCGGATAGGTTTTACTACCGTATTTTCTAACTCACGCGCCGAAGTATTTTTCCCCGAAATTTTCACGGTTATTTCAGGGATGGCAATATCAGGCAGCAATGAAATAGGGATATTCATATAGGTAACCATACCCAGAATAAAAAATGCCGTAAAAACCATAAAAACGGCAATTGGTCGGTTCAGAAGGTATTTTATCATTTTATTACAGATACCGGAGCTTCATGAGCCAGATTGATATTTCCATCGTAAATCACACTGTCACCCTCAGTCAACCCTTCGGTAATAATGAATCCCGTAGCATTCTCGAGACCTGTTTTCACGTAATTCCACATAGCTTTTCCTTCGTGAAGTGTAAAAACAACTTGCCTATTGGTTCGTAGAACCAGGGCCTTTTTAGGTATCACTAATTGATTCGGAAGCGTTTTTTGTACTCTCACATTTACATTCATTCCATCAAATAACTTATTTGATGCCGATTGTATGGTAGCTTTGACCCTCACCATTCCATTTTTATCTACAATTGGGTTTATTTCTACTATCTTACCTGTTCCGCTATAATCGGCTACTGAAAAAGGTGAAACTACTACGCCGTCTCCTACTGTTATCATTGCTAATTCGTTCTCCAACACTTGAAAAATAACTTCTGGAGAAGCAATATCTACTATGGTGCAAAATGGCTGACCACTCGTTGGCTGGTTATGTTCTTTGCTCAGCAAATTTGCTACAACACCGTTAAAGGGGGCATAAAGCACTGCATTTTTCAGGTTATAGGCTGACATTTCGTATTGAATACGGGTTTGAACATAATTACTTCGGGTTTTAGCTATTCGCAGAACCTCTTTCGGTATTTTTGTCGAATCTTTTACAGAATACCCCTGACCTATTAATATATTTTGAAGTTCCAGCTTACTTTTTTCCATGTTATCACTTGCTTGTTGTAATGCATTATTCAGTTTAAATAAATCGAACGAAGCTATTTTTTGCCCTTTTACAACCCTGACGCCATTCTTTACAAATATAGTGGTAACTACTTCGTTAGTTTGAAAATACAGATCTGCTTTACGAACTGCTGCAACAGTTCCATTCGCCAAGATTTCACGAGCAAAAGCCGTTTTTCCTAGTTTCATTGCTTTCACTTGCGTTTGCTCTTCGACTAATTTAGTTTGTACTTGTTCTGCTTTTGCTTCTTTGGGCTTGGAGGAACAAGAACCTGTAAAAACAAGGAATGCAATTAAGAATAGGGGAATGGTTAGATTTTTCATATACGATATTTATTGCTTAAAACTTATTGATTCAATTTATTAGAATAATACTTTTGCTGCTGTGCATCCATGTGATATCATAACTTCTCTATCTTGAATGTTTTAAAACTTATAATATCTTCATTATCCGACAACAATTGGATATTTAGACCTTCCCTGCTTACAAAACTATTACATGAAAACCAATTCTCATTTGATGGTAAAGTTGTCTCGCCAATATATTTGAGATTTGAATCTAAAATTATAATCACAATGGGTTTTCTATTGCCTTTTTCAGTTGAATTATAATCTTTCTTAGGCAATCTTGCTATTCTGTAATAGACCTTTCTATATCTGTCGTACATTATATTTTCATACGAGGCATTTGTCATGTACCATCTCCATGAATCATCACGACTGATTTGAGAACCTTTAGATTGTGGGTAAGAACTAATTTCTTTAACATTTGAACTCCCTGCATAGAATTCTTCACTTTTACCGGTATCAATGTTATACCTGATTAAATTATGGCTAGCGGCAAAACTAACAATTATATCTTTGTTGACAACGTCATAATAAGGCATCCTGTAGGTAAATCCCCCTGTCCAATTATATTTTGAGTATTGTATAGGATAATTTATCTTCGATTCACGCTTATCTTTTTTTAAATCGTAAACAATACATACAGGTCTATTGGTGTTTGTTTCACGAGTGGGTTCTCCAGCAACAAATCCCATACATATAATTTTATCTCCAATTTTTCTTATGGGTGTAGCCGTTTGCATATATGGACTCGGAGGAATAATATCACTTTTTTTACTTTCCGAATCTTCATATAATTTATACCTTTTGATGACGTTTAGGTTGTTGTCAAACAAATTTAGTATTTGGGTAGTATAGGAATAAACAAAAAGACTATCTCTATTTACATCCAAAAAAGCTTGAATTGCATTAACGCCATTATTTCCTTCTTTTTCAAATGTTATTTTTTTAAAAAAGCTAGAATTGCTGTATTTGTGAAAATAGACAGAATTGTTGTTTGTATTTACAAAAGCTAAATAATCAATTGAATCCTTATCTATGTATTGAATATATTCAGTCATATAGGATGTTTGGTCATCTATTTTAAACTCTTTTTTTTCGTACTCTGTTAATTTATATTTGCTTTCATATTTATTTCTATCATCATTAATCACTTTATTTCCATTATTACATGAGGAGAATAAAGCAATAAATATTACTGAGCATACTAAAATTTTCTTTTTCATAAATTTCATACTTGATTTTGGATTGATATTTCAAAACTTTTCACCTCTATACAAATGCTTTTCACTGGTTAGGAAAACGAAATGAGAAGAGTAATATCATTTTGCAATTAAAATAAAAAAATTATTAAAACTTAACAGGATACTCGAGTGAATAAACCTTTCGATTCTGACTCAATTTTGATTTCCCCTTTCCTTTTATCAAGCCCCTCATTTTCTCCCGCATTTCATTAATAGCTGTCGATTGAACCTTGGGTTCTTTTTTAAGTACCTTTTGTGCCATAAGTATTGCCTGTTCAGCATTTCCACTTTCAGCATATAGATTTGCCAACAGATAATAAGGATAAATACGGCTGGGAACTATGCGCGATGCCAGTAAGAAATTTTGCTCTGATAACTGATAGTTTTTAAGGCCTTGATAATTCTTCCCTATTATGTTATAAAGCATCGGGTCGCAACTGATCTTGATGGCTTGCGCCAAAACCTGATTGCTCTTTGCATATTCCCCCGCTTTGTTCAAGCATTGGGCGTATTCAAAGAGAAACGGTGTTTGATCCGATAGATAGGGATAAAGCTTTTCGTAGTCATTCTTCGTTTCGGAATAAGCATCTGCGCTTCCCATCATTTTCAGGTTATTCCACTCCTTGTAGGCATTATAGGTTGGGTATCGTTGATACAAAGTGGCAGAAAGGATAATTACTGCAGCTATCAATAGAAACAGAACAGCTTGCCAATGTAATACAACCCTCTTTTCGGTAAAGCCTTTTACTCTTACAGCTTGCTTTTGAGTGAGAATTAATGTCATAAGAAAGACCAATACAATGAGGAATGGAAGTAAATTGAATGGGTAAGACATGGATGCAAATACCAATAACGAAATTAGTCCGCCTGTTTCAGCAATTGCCTTTCGCTTAATCCCCATATAAATCAGAAGAATAAAGGCGAGAAACAATACAACAGCTGATACTATACCAAACTCTATCATAATTTGCAGATATTCATTAAATGCATACTCAGGATTTCCGGCAACTAATTCTTCTTGATTGCTGTATTTGCCAGCAGCAAAATAGGCAGCCTGTTCTTCGCCGTAAGCACCCGAGAACTGACCTAAGCCTACCCCCATGGGATGTTTCGGTACCATTTTCAAGGTGGTTTTCCATATCAAGGCACGTCCATCGGCCGAATTCTTTTTTAGTTGATAAATACCTACCGCACCACACGCAGCCAATACAACTCCGATACATAGAAATAGAATTACTTTCTTTCGCTGCAGTATTAAATAATTTCTGACGTGGGCTTTCTGCAAATAATACAGCGATACCACAAAACCACAACCAACCAGTACGGCTATCCATGCAGCACGACTCATAGTGGCAGGCAGTACTAAAATGACACTAGTAAAAGCAAGTATGGAAACAGTGAAGCGGATATAATGCGGTAAGAAACCTATAAAGAACTTACGCTTGAATACCACAGCGTCTTTGAGCATATCATGAAGTGCTAAAGGTGCCACCACCACTATGTAACCGGAGTAAGGGCCGGAATTGAAAAATGATCCGGTAAGTTTAAACAAATTATGATACGAAGGTATAAACCCATAAAGTTGCCTTAAGCCCCATACGGTTTCCACTAAACCTGTAAAAATGAAATAAACAGTGAGATAAAAACGGAGGGTCTTATCTTGCAGAGCAATTCTAAAATAAATGAACAGTAACAAGAGCTGCAATAACAGTATCCATTTACTGGAAAATGTATTCCCGGAATTGAAGTAGTTCACAGCCAACACGAAAACAGTAAACAATAATAGTAAAGAATCCACCGGATAAAACTTACAGGCAGTTCTTCTACAACAATACACCATCAATGAAACAAGAGCGGTAATTCCCATTGCTCCATAAAACCAGAAATACTTGGCAGAAACGATACCATTTGCCAAGGTTTCGTCCACAGCAAAAACTGTGGACAAAACCAGACAAAAAGGAATTAGCAAAACAAACAAAAAGAAGAGACTCCATATATCACTACCGACCCCTCTCCTAGAGAAGAGGGGAGACATGGAAGATTTCATAGTTCTGAGATTATTAAGTGTTATCATGCAAAAAATATGCTTTTGAATTGACGTTAATCAACAATGGTTGATTGTTGGTTAAAGGTAACTACCTTTTAAAGTTCTCTCTTATTGAGGCTGTCGCAGAAGTTTTTTTAGAACGCAAAACTTGTCCGTCCACTGACGGATAACGCAAAAATGCGCAAATTAGCACAGTCTTATTGAACTGAAATTCAGAAAATTAAATTCAACCTTACAAATCTTATTAGCGAGAATTTGCGTTGTTTGCGTTGTTTGCGTTGTTTGCGTTGTTTGCGTACTTTTTATACAACCACTTTACACCCCTTTAAAAAACCGTTCCCACCTGAATTTTCCGGTGTTTTCATCTTCTGATTTCCATATAAAAGCTACCTTACCTATGATATGATCTTCGGGCAAGAGACCCCAATAGCGTGAGTCCTTGGAATCCATAACATAATCGCCAGCCATAAAGTAATAGTTCATTTTAAATACATACTCTTTCAGTAACTTACCTCCCAGTGTAACGATGTTGTGATTCACTTCTACGTTCTTACCCGTTTCGTAAACAATCATTTTTCGGTACAAATCAATATTTTTATAATCAATCCGTACCCTGTCATTGGCTTTGGGGATATAAATAGGTCCGAAATTTCGTATCGTCCAATGATAAATAGAACCGAAAGGAAAACAATTCAGTACAAACTTATTTAATGTTGAATCATTCGTAGCAGATAAAACCTCTTGATTGCAATAAGCTCCCAAGGTATCGGCACTACCCTTTATTTTATAAATTCCATTCTCAATATAGAAAGTATCGCCCGGAATACCTACACAGCGTTTTACATAGTGCGCATTAAAATCCATTTCTATCTTACCCCAACGGTTATCTGTTATTGGAAAGTTAAATACTAATATCTCATTCCGCCTAATGTCACGCAAACCTTTCAAGCGTTTCATTTCCCAGTTACCACTTTGCCAAAATTTCCAGTCTTTAAAGATCCGAGGCCCTAAAATCATTTTATTTACCATAATATAATCACCTGTTTTCAAAGTGGGTTCCATCGAACCCGATGGAACCTTGAATGACGCAAAACAAAACACTTTGAAAAGAACTATCAGAATAACGCTCCCCAGTATCAAAACCGATACCTGAAGAGCTACCTTCCAGACTTTCTGTAAACGAGATTTAATTTTCATAGGTTTTTAGTCGAGAATCAAAGATATTGAATTGATATTTTTATGAATAAGTTGCATAAATAGCAATGTAATATCAATCTCCTTACGCTCTCGCATTTTTTTGAAAGTAGAGTGGTCAATCAGGCAACAAAATAACAATTCTAAAATAGTCATAAAAATAGTTGATTTCTTGTTCTCTAATTTCAATTTTAATTCTTACGCTATGTTTCGAAAGGATTAAATATTCTTATAGCCAGAAGTAGTCACTGTATATTTTTTCCCATCAATTGTTATTACATAAGAACAAACACATGGAGGACAAATAACACAAACATTATACCTGACATCATCTTCTCCTTCTGCTAACGCTTCCACGTTTGTCAGGGCAAGATCACCCTTATTACTCAGTTTATTTAAATTTACATTGATCATTGCACCTAAAGTAATAGCTACTACTACCATGGCACCACAAATTTTCTTTTTCATGTTTCTTCTATTTTTTTTCTATGAAATTTATTTTTGTTAACTGTCATATCATTTATAACCGAAGCATTAAGCTTCAAAGTTTTAATTCTGTAGAGCTTCCCCGAGCTTTTCTTGGGTGAAGCTATAGTGTGGTTGATATTTTATCTTTTTTGAATTTAAAACAATTCTCCGAAGATATATTCTTAGTTTTAATCATCTGAGCTTATGATTTTTATAAGCATTCTTATACGATAAATACCTAACAATTAATTTTTGTTTGCAAAAACGAAAAGTTGGCTAAGATTCTTTTATCAACTACGATTATCAATTGCTTTCCTATTTATCCATCACTTCACCACTTATCTTTAGCCTTAAATATCCTTCAGGCACATTACAGACCACATCAGCTGTTTTACTGAAGTAACCCAATGAATTAGGTTTGTACTCTAGTATCACAGTAGTTGTTTCTCCTGGTGAAACAGGTCTCTTATCATATTTTGCCACAGTGCAACCACAAGATGTACTTACATCTTGAATTGAAAGCGGATAATTGCCTGCATTTTTTAGCTGAAAGGGTATATGTTTTATTGTTTTTGATGAAAATATACCAAGATTTACTGAATCTTTATTGAGTTGCACGCTGGTTTTGATTATAGAAGAACTTTTACGATATATTTTTTTCAAAGAATCCTTATTTAATATCTTTTTATTTCCTAAAATCTCAGTATACAACTTGCTTATTTTGTCATTATTTATCGGTGACCCAATTAAAATTACATGGTTTTTATCGTCTAATAAGAAAGTCCGATATATATCCTCCTTAGGAAAATTATTTATTTTATTAAACAAATTCTTTGAATCATAAATAACCGGATAGTTAAAATTGAAGATTGATAAACGCTGTTCAAATACGCTATAATCATTTGAATGAACGACGAATAGAAAACCAATATCATATTTCAATTGTGAGCAAGAATCAATATATGCTTTCCATGACATGGGTTTTAGCTTACATGGTAAGCAACCTAAGGAATCCAAATAAACCAATACTTTATACTTATGCTTTAGAAGATTAGGACAAGAAGTGTCTCGTCCAGAACTTTTAAAAGTAATATGTTTTGGAATGATGATTTCTTTCTGATACCAAAGTTCTACTACAGATTTCTCTTGTTTTTTGTTGTTACAAGCAAAAAAACAAAAACAGAGTATTAATATATAGAGCTTAATGAATATAGTTTTTAATTTCATATGATATATTAAATATATTGAAATTGATTAGGGTTAGAAAGAGAGATAAGTTCTTCGATTCTACTGAAAGTATAATCATTCTGTTTGTTTTTGCCAATAGCTATTATTGAAAATATAATTCGATTTTTACCTATCTTCAACATATTTCCACACGATTTAAGCAAAGATAAATATGTCTACTATCGCAGTTCGTTAATATTTTGAATGAAATATTTTCGAACTATGGTTTCTTTTGTTTTCAAATCATTAGTCAATGTCAATATAAATTTATTATTTTTATCAACAATAAAATCATAAAAAGGGGTGTCAAAGTTTATATCTACAATATGCCGTCCATTCCAGTCATAAATTTTTAAGTTATCTGAATAGTAATAAGGATAACCTTTATAATCATCTATGTTTCCATTATTTTTTTCATATTTATATAATCGGATATATACATATTTATCTGTAGTTTTAGTAAAAAGATCCCAGTTGACTTTCTGTGGAAATTGATAATTAATTCCATCAGCTGTTTTATGTACTTTTACTTCATCATATATTTTGATTAATGAGTCAACTTTATTTCCTTTTAAATTAAATATATAAACTACTTTCCCGTTACCTCCAGAATATAAGAACTTGTGCTTAGTCTTGTTAATTGATATATTAGCATTGTCTATATATATTCTCTGAGTAATATAATTATTGTCTGGTGCATATTTATTTTTTACCCAGTAATCGATAGGAGTTATTGATTTATCAGATATTGAAATACGTGATAGAAAATTTTTGGAATTTGAAACTGCACCTATTATTAAAAATGAATCTTTTGACTCAGGAATAAACGAAAAACCTGAATAAAAAGGCTTCATCCCTTTAAAATCAATTTTGGTCCAAGTCTTTTCATTAGTAATATCTTTATTGTTGATATTTATAACACTTCCATGTGTCAACTTCCCATTATTTTCCAATACATATAAATCAGACCGGAGATTGTCAAAATATGTGGCGAATATATTATATTCACTTGGACCATTGCCTTTTAAACCAAATCTTTTGATCATTTCGATCTTTTCACCATTAATTTTATAGATTTCAAATAAAGTGTCTGTATATGAGCGAATAACAATATTTGAATCATTCATTCCTATAAAAGACAATCCGTTAAAGTTTTCACAAAGTAAAGTTTTACCTTTGAGATTACTTACTGAAGGAGTTGTGTCTTTTCGATTACATCCAAAAATGAATATCAATATAAATACACTTATAAATACGCCTATAATTTTATTCTTTTTCATTGATTATAATTTTAGTAGGGAGTCTCAGGAGACTCCCTAGTGTTAGAATAAATTAGCAGTTTTTGCTTTGGTTTACAGTCATCGTTCCAGTAGTGCCATCCTGCAATTTTACGGAAACCGTACATAAACAAGGTGCGCATGAACAGCAAGGTAAACTTACGGTTTCCCCATCAGCCAATGCCTCTACATTAGCCAATGCAAGGTCACCTTTATTACTTACTTTATTTATATTTACGTTCATCATTGCACCTGCAGCGATAGCTACTACCACCAAGGCACCAAAAATTTTCTTTTTCATAAATTTCATATTGTTTTTTTATATTAAAAAATATTTTTTTGTTGACTGTGTATATCCTTTCAACAGCCTGAAGCTATATGCTTCATGGTATTTGATGTATTTTCTGTACTTTTGCCCTCCTTTCCTTTGTTGGGTGGGAGTTGGGGCGGAGGACATTGTCCTGGCTTTTGCGAGTATAGACAATTTTTCCGCCCCATTTTCCCTGTGATTAGTATTTATTTTTTGTTATGGTCATGTTACTTTTCTATCTCATTGCCAGAAATGGTTATAGCCTATCTAGCTTATATGTTAATAGTTAGCTACATTATTTTTGATCTAATTATATAGCTTTCTATTCCAATAGAAACAATGCACTTTACTTTGTCACATAAAGAAGAAAGTGGAATCTCAGTTCAAAATTAATCGTTACAAAATTATTAAAACAAAATCTTATATTTTAGTTAAAGATCCTTTCAATTCTGACTCAATTCTGGTTTCGCTTTACACTCCACCTTGTTATAAACTGTCGGAGAGTAACAAACCAATAACCCCTAACCCCGTTCGATTGAGACTAAACCCTAGAGGAGAACAAAAATCACTTCTCCTAACACTCTTCGCACCCCCTTTAGAGTCTGTACGTCCACTGACGGAGGCTTGGGGTTATTTTGTCAACTTTCAATTATCAACTGTCAACTCTTTTCACCACCACACTTGTTTCCCTTTTTCATAGGTAAAAATGCGTTCGTCAGCTCCTTTTGTTTTGTTATGCAAAAGGAACAAAGCGTCACTCGGTACATTGTTATAAACTAACGAATCGGCTAATGCTTTTTTCTCCCCCAGTGACTTCCACCCATTATTCCAATAAACTAATTCATAACTATCGCCCTGTTCTATAATATTACCATCGGTACGTGGCATAAAACGGATTTTGCTTACTCGGGCAGCTTTTTGTAATTTTAATCCAACCCATCCTCCATTGGGCATAGGAGCATCAAATCCGGTCAATATGTTTTTATCAAACACCTTTTCTTTAGTCGATCCGTTATCATTGCAACTACCTTCTGTCCCTATCACACTTCCGGTTATCTCTCTCCCATTTTCATCGTAAAATAGTAGTTCGTTAATGTTACAGTTTTTACCATCAGCTCCTATATACCTCAGATACTTGAATGCTCTATTGTTTTCAATTTTTAGATCACAGAAACTGGCATTGGTCATACTGTTAAAGGTATACAAATCTACGGCATTCACAAAGTCAGGATTGTTTGCTCCCTGAAACCGTCCACCTATCATTCTGTCATTGGGGCTACCATAAAATATATATGGATATTTACGGAACAAAACCAGTTGTTGTAACTTCTTAGTATCAGGTTTTAGCACCTTTATTTTTCCGGATGCCGTAAGCAAAAAAGGATTACCGGCAGGTGTGTTTCCTGTACTGTTGTAATAAATGGGTAAATAAGCTACATTTTGCCCCATTTTGTTAAATATTACGCTGTTTGACTTAATCTCACCCCAAAAAATAGGCACCCAATCTTTATTATCAAACACAGTCAAATAGGCAAAATGTCGATTATCTGCCTTTTTAGGGTCAAGAATAACTTTTACATCAGATGTTTTTGTATATTCTTGTGTTACATCTATAAAATGCATGTTCTCAAACAGTTTCGGAATATCTTCTCTATTGTTATTTATAATAGCTAAACTCTGTCGGTTGATAGAATAAGTGCTTCTAAATACCTTCTCTTTCGTAAAACCCTCAAATATTGTGACTGCACCGGGCTTATTTCTAAAATGATACCTGATAATTTTACCCTTCTCATCAATTAATACGTTCCAATAGTGAGACATGGATCGATTAGGCCATTGAGGTATAAAGTCATACGTCATGGGCATGCCCAACCCTCGCGAAATATATGTCAGATACTGCGCTTCTTCGTGACAACTGCCTATCTTTGTACGAGTTAAATCAATAGCATTGATGGCAGGCATAGATCCGTTAAGCTGGTATATTTGAAAATCAAGTGTTTCATAATAAATACGAGTGGATGCTTCAACGGTCGTTCCGGGTTTCAGTTCTACCAAAATATTTTTTGTAGGCGCATTTTCGATCAACTCAAATTTCCATAATTGATTGTCACTACCATTATAAACGTTCTGAACCACTTGATGCATATTTTTTGAAAGCTTTGAATTTATTTCCAGACATTTTTCGCTATTTCTATTCACAATCATAAAATAGCCGTCGTATTTTGTCGGAAGCAATGTCCATTGCTGATTATACCCATTAAAATCTGAGTAAATTTCCAACTCTGCCCCATTGTCTTTCGACACGTACGACATGTTTAATATGACCTTGTCATTATCATGTGTTTTTATTTTATAGAATCCATAATCGGTATAGGACATAATAAACCTCTGAGTATTCCTGTTTTTAAATTCGGAAGTGATAATCTTTGAGCCTAATTGAGTAGAATCATTATCAATCGTTAGGCATACCCCGTTTTGTTTATTTGTGATTTTATAGGTAGCCCCTGAAATAATTTCAGAACGCCTAAACGCTTGGTAATTGGTTACAGGAACCACCTGAATGTAATCTATCGATATTTTTTCGGATTTAGTTTCCACACAAATTTTATTGATAGCTTTATTGACTTTAATGGGTACTTTTACTACACTAAATGTAGGTTTAGACCATCCACCCGTGTATTTTAAAACAACGGAGGCTGTATCAGTTTCATTGATAATTATATTGATCTTAGTATCCTTCCCTCCATTATAATGCTGGATCAATAGTACCTTTTCTCCGGGTTCGGTACAAACATTCTCAAAAACCAATTTGTCTTTTGCTGTAATAGTTACCACTTTATAGTTGGATGCTGAAAATTTTTCTTCTACGATTGCTTTACCGAATAAGGCATTTTCAGCTTCGTACAAATTGCCGGTTTCAAAATAGATTTTATCCAATTGATGTTTAAATCGCTTTTCAATAAGCGGCCTCCATAGAGATAACTTTTCGTCGTATACCCTATAAGGCAATACATACTCACAAAATGTATCAAAGGAATAATTGCGATGCCAGGGAGTAGCCTCCCAGGTTTTAAAAGCCTGATCAATGTGCTGAATAAGAAAATTTGAACGAATATATTGCAGATCAGTCTCCTTGTTGAAACTAAATTTTACTCTCAGAGAATCGACACCCCGATTGTATATTGCGTTCCTTTCATCAGTTGAAACCCTTCCCAGAATTCTATATAGCTCTTCCAGTTTATTGACATTTTCTCCTGTTATGCTGTAATGTCCCTTCATGTTTTGTATCAGATAGCAAGCTGCCCTAAACTTTAACGAGTCTTGTGGATTCTTACTGTAATGAATTAATACCTTTTCAAGTTCCTGTCGGTTCGTTCCGGCTTCATCAAGTGCTTCCTGCACTTCCTTCGAAACTTTATTTTTCAATTCACTTGGCAGATTATTGCATGCTGAAAGAATAAATAAAAAGATTATAAATAAGATACTGTTTTTCATAAATCACTTTGGTTGTTTTCTATAATTTATCCCTTTTTCGGGAAATAACTTTTTAATTGATGTTTCTTTTATACTGTTTAAGTAGTTATATCAATGTTTGTTTTCGCAAATAATCATATAAATCCTGTTTCTAAAGTTGGTATTCTACCAATGGATTATTCCCATTTACATCCAGCGCAATGATTTTATTCTGTTTTTCATCGACAGTAAATCCTGTAATGTACTTGTCTAAAATATACTGACAAAGAGGCTTTCCAGTCAAATCGAATACCTGCAATAGATTACCCCCATCTTTTGAGTTGGAATCTTTTTCTATATCTTTAAACGTTTTTCCCCAGAAAATGGCATAGATTCTATCTTTCCCCACGTACACATCGCTATACCCCATAATACCGCAAGGCGAGGCATATCCGCCTTTGTTGATAAATTCCGGTTCACCAGTTTTACCGTATACGATATTGATAATGGAATTTTTCTTCAAATTGTATAACTCCAGTACCTGCCCCAGTTGAGTAACCATAGCCAATATTCCATTGGAAGGGTTGTAGTCAATAAACGATCGCCAGGCTTGTGCTACTACTACATTTGAAGAATTATTCTTCTTGCCGGGGATGGTAAAACAACTGCGTGTTATCTGGCCCTTTCTGTTAATCAGATTGAATCGATGTTTGCCTGTATAATCAGGAACAACAAAAGTTGAATCATTTACAATATCAAAGTCTAGTGTCCGTATTAATTTTTCCGAAAGCTTTATCCGTTCGGTGGTATCAGGTTTATTTCTGTCAAAAACCGTAATCGTACTTTTATTGGCCTCTAATAAGTAAAACTGCCCATGCGAGTCCATCCGAATATTTTCTGCATCCAGATATTCATTCGGTCCAATACCCGGCTTTGCAAAAGAACGTTTCAATTTCAATTCGGGAAAACTAAACTCATGGTAATAATAATCCGAACCATGTAAATCCATAACGACCAGTGTAGAATCAATTAATTTTACACGAAAAGGGTACCGCATATAAACAGCACTCGATGATAATACTTTTCCTGAAATCCTTTTGGATATAGCATCAAATTCAGGTGATTGTCTATTGTTACCGACACAACTTTGTAACACCAGCATTAAAACAAATACCCTTATTATTTTCTCGTAATACATTACAGCACGAATTTTACTTTTTCTTTACTATTCGGACAATCAACACTGCCTACTCCATAACAATTCTCATTAGTAGTTTCAGCATACGATAATGCTTCTATATTTTTGAGTACAATGCACGACACATTATTGATCCGCTTGTTGATAATAGTAAAGTTAAACGTGGTGACTAGTATCACTAAAACAGACAGGGAACAAAGGATTTTCTTCATGTAGTTTAATATTAAATTAACGAACTGCAAATTAAATGCAATTAAATAAAATATCCATGTAAAAAAGCAACTCAATTCTGATTGAATTCTGACACGATTTTGATTTTATTCTGATTTTATTATTATATTTGCTTAATTTTCCATCGCGGAGCAAGTGCTGGCAATAGGTTTTACCTGAAAGAGATATAATTACTGTCGTATGAGATCAAAACATTTATATATTCAACTGCTAATAGTATTAGTTTCTGCACTTATTACTGTAAATCAAATAGTGTGGATAACCAATATGTATCATCTTCATAAGAAAGAATTGAAAGATTTCTCAAATCAATCAGCAACTAAAGCTGTTTATATGGAAGTGTCTGAAAGAGGTGAAGCTATAGGTGGTAGTAGAGTTTTTTCAACAAATTTCTCAGGGTCTAATGATACTTCGAGATATATTTTAAAAAAATTGCGAACAGAAGATACTACTTTCGTAGTTACCATCGATAAACAAGATCCAAACACATTGTTAAAAGCTGTGCAGTTAGTATTAAAGGATGAAATGCCTGTTGACTTAAAAAAGCTGAATATGTTTTTTAAAAAACAACTTTCAGAAAGATACGCCATTAAAAATACCTATTTTGATTATTTAGATCTAAAGGCAAACAAAGTAATTAAGAGCGACAAACCAAAACATGCTTCATCAAACTATCTGCAAACAGATACGATCAAACTGGATATTATTTCTTCTATTGGAGTAGTTGGATATATTGAAGTCCCGAGCGCAGTTTTACTAAATAAAATGGGATATCAACTGACCCTTTCGGCATTGCTTATATTAATAGGATTGGGGGGGATGATCTATTTAGGAAGAAGTTTCGTGGTTCAATGGAAACTGGAAAGGCTCAGACAGGAATCGGTTAATTCCATGACACATGAATTTAAACGCCCTATCTCAAGTGCAGTAGCCATGGTGTCGCTTATCCCGTTTTATGTAGAAAAGAACGATATGTCCAAAGTCGCAACTTATGCTACCAATACTATCATCGAATTAAATAAACTAACCGCTTATACCGAGCGGATTCAACAAATAAGCAATAATGAAAAAGCAAATGTCCTGCTGAATAAACTAGGAGTAGAAATTGAGCCTTTACTTCAATCCATCAAAGAACGTTATTCCGACAGGGAAAACTCTTTGAAAAAAGTAAATGTACAAACTGAAGTTCATACAAAAAATAAATTTCTGTTTGTTGATGTTCTACATTTTTCTAATGTATTGGACAATTTGGTTGAAAATGCGATTAAATACTCGAACTCAGAAGTTAATATTGATATTGATATTGCGGACACCAACGAAGGAGTTAAAATATCAGTTAAGGACGATGGCTTGGGAATATCCACATTTGACTTAAAGTATATATTTGATCGGTTTTACCGAAGTAATAGAAAAGAACTGAAACGAAAAACAGGATTTGGCCTTGGACTTACTTACGTGAAATCGATGGTGGAAGCTCATGGCGGTAGTATTTCAGTTACAAGCCAAATAAATGAGGGTAGTGAATTTGCGATTTTATTAAAAGAACAATATGAAGAATAGAATACTTATAGTTGAAGATGATGATCTATTAGGAGAAACTTTAAAAGATTTTTTTGAGGCCAATGAATTATTAGTGGCTTGGGCGCAAGATGGGAATGCCGGTCTGAAGCTTTTCAAGAGCTTTAACCCGCAATTAATTTTATTGGATGTTATATTACCAGGGAAAGATGGGTTTGATGTTATTACTGAAATTCGCACAACGAATACTACTATTCCCATCATTCTTATGACCGGAACTCAGTTTGATGCTCCCGATCAAATTAAAGGATACAATCTAGGCGCTGTAAATTATTTGAGAAAGCCGGTCTTGCCACAAGTTGTATTGGCACAAATTAACAACTTACTAAATAACATCTCTACTCGAAGATTTAAATTGGGAAATTTGGAAATTACGATTGATGATCAATTGGTAATAGTTAACGACACAGAGATTATACTTAGGGATAAAGAGTCCAAATTACTATTACTTCTATTAAATAATCAGCATAAGGTATTTTCTCGCGAAGATATTCTACAGTCTATTTGGAGTGATAATTCCTATCGATTGAATAACATACTTGACTCAACCATTTCGCACCTAAAAAAGAGCCTGATTGTCATCCCCAGCTTAAAAATAGTAAACGTGTATGGAAATGGATACAAACTAATCGTTAGTGAAAATGGTTGAAATACTGGCTATTTAGCCTACATTTTAAAACCTCTCTTTTCTCCTTGTTTCAGTTTTTTGGTTAATCCTTAAATATTCTTGAAACTCTTAATATTCCTTTTTGATCCATTCAATAAACAATCGAAGTCTACTAGGCTCAGCACTATCATTTTCTACTTTAGCGATAGAGTGATTAGTTTATCAAAGAATACCCTCCTATTGGCGTTTTGCTAAAAATTTTCAAACCTCATCTTTCTTATCAACGGTTTATAGCTAAATCTGTTATATTCAAATGTAGTTCAACATTACAAATGATATATTTATTTACCTTTTAATGTGCTAAAGTCATGAACAAAGAAACAGAAAAAGAAGAGCTAACACTGCAAAACGTACCAAAAGCAGTGAACTATCTGATTAACGAGATAGCAGAGATGAGAGTGCTATTAGAGCATATTGAATCTCAATTGGGTTTAGGCGTTGACAAACATCGCCCAATAGGTATTGAGGACGCTTGTAGAATCCTGGATCAAACCAAAAATGGGATTAACAAACTGATACGTAACAACGCAGTGCCGCACTATGTAAAAGAGAATAAATTCTATTTTTTTGAAGACGAATTAGTAAAATGGGTAGAAAGTTCTCGTGTCAAGACTTATGCGGAATTACACCCAAGTAGAAATTCATTTAATCGTTGACATTTATATGGAACTTACTCGAAAAGAATTATACGATTTGGTATGGTCGGAACCTATGACGACCTTATGCAAACGATTTGGATTGTCTGACAATGGATTAAGAAAGCACTGTAAAGCCATGAATATCCCAATGCCGCAAATAGGACATTGGTCAAAAATAAATGCGGGACACAAACCTGCTAAGCCATTACTACCAGTAGAAGATAATA
>Ga0302170_10000424_pt1 | contig 17011 bp, 15 predicted proteins | sample I_Fen_N2_1_FD_193492 | JGI IMG/M metagenome (GOLD analysis project Ga0302170, IMG submission 193492) | Peat permafrost microbial communities from Stordalen Mire near Abisko, Sweden - I_Fen_N2_1 | ecosystem: Environmental > Terrestrial > Soil > Wetlands > Permafrost | place: Sweden: Abisko...
CAATAGGGAAAAACTGGATTTGGCTGAGCTTCTGAGGGAAAATATTGCATTGCTGTACACTGATTTTGAAACAAAGAAGATCGCAATTAATATGGATATACCAGATGATAAGGTGAACTATGAGGTGGATCGCGTCCAATTTTCACGCGTGATTGCCAATTTATTAAATAATGCGATTCGATATAATCCCCAAGGGAGTTTGGTTACAATCACAATGGTTGCAGGTGATTGTATTCAAATTATAATTGCTGATAATGGAGAACCGATTGGTGAAGAAATCGTGGAGCATATTTTTGAACCATTTGTAACAGGCGATGAATCGAGAAACACAAGAAGCGGAAGTGGACTTGGACTAAGCATAGCAAAGAAAGTAGTTATTATGCATGGTGGAGATTTGATCTTAGTCCACAAAGAAAATGAAGTATACACCAAGGCATTTGTCATAACATTACCTATGTAAAGGGAACTTAGTCTAACTAAGTAAGCTGGAGGCCTATTATATTTGATAATCGGACCATTCGGTATTTCGGTAATTCGTGGCACTCTGTCCATAAATCTTTTTGAATTGTTTTAAGAAATAATTTGTGTCACGATAACCAATCTGAAACCCGATTTCAAATGTTTTTAGATTGGAGGTCCTTAATAGATACTCAGCTCTTGTCATCTTTATTAATGTTATATAATCATTATAATGGATTCCTGTTTTTGTGAAGAATAAATTACTTAAGTAAGTATTATTTATAAAAAAGTTCTCAGCAATCACCTTTAGCTTCAAATCAGCTTCAGGATTGTTAAGTATGTATTCACATATTTTTTGTATATTTTGATCGGCGGAATCGGGATGAAGTTTCATAATTAAATTAACTAAATATTGAATTTTTCTGCAATAGAAATCCTTATAATTGTCATCATTTCCATCATGTAGAAAGTCAATCTCATCGAAATATTGAGTTGTTATAAAATTATTCAACCATTTATATTCCTTATAAACCAATGCGATAATACTGTGATAAAACTTTTTCACAATAATATCTGCCTTTATAATGTTATCTTCTAAAACAATATAGAGGTTGTCTACAGTGATTTTAAATAAATTCACAGCGGATATGTCGTTTGTTGTAATATAGTGAAGAAGCGCTTTTACTTCGGCGGTAGGATATGCCCACTCGTATTTTTCATCGGTAAAGAAAGTATCACGGTTTTCAAAAAGCTGATTTGCAGACAGATAAATCTTAGCTCTTTTCAGGAGCTCTAGGATACTTTCTTCAGTAACAGGTTTCACAATATAATCAAATGCACCTAAAATAATACCTTGTCTTGCATACCTGAATTCGCTATATTCACTGAGGAAAACAACACATGGACTAAGATTTTTTTGCTTGATCTCTCGCAGTAGCTGCAGACCATCAACCATTGGCATCATAATATCTGTCAATACCAAATCATAAGTATTCTTTGTAAGCAAATCAAGAGCCTGTTTTCCATTATTCGCTTTATCGACAATTTCAAAACCAGATGTTTCACCCCAAACCTTTAAGCGTTTCAGTTCAGTGAGAAAGATCTCTCTGTCATCTACAATAAGAGTTTTAAACATGATTTGTTTTCCTTTCTAAAATCCTGAAAAAATGTCATTTTAGGATATATTGGGGAGCGATTGTAAAGTAAACGCAGGCGCCCTTTCCAACTTCCCCAGTGATCCAAACTTTTCCACCGAATTTTTGTATTATTTTTTTGACAATAGCCAAGCCCACTCCGCTGCCTTCAAAATCATCTATTGAATGCATCCGTTGAAACATTCCAAATAAATTTTCTGAAAACTTCATATCAAATCCAACACCATTGTCTTTTATGTAAAAGATATTTTCATCGTTTTTAAATTCATATCCAATAGTAATCACACTTACTTCTTTATTACTGGTGAACTTCAAAGAATTAGAAATTATATTTATAAGAACCTGTTTTATTAGGATTTTGTCGGCTAATATAAATGGAATGTCCTTATCCATATTTAATTTGATTGCTTTGTTATCGCAATAGCGAAGGGTAAGTTCGTTGAAAACATCTTTTATCATCAAGCTTAAATCGATTGCTTCCTGTATTGGTTCAGCCTCGGCAAAATGAGTATAATCTAGAAGCTTATTAATTAAAGTTAACGTATCGCTGCAAATAGTTCTGATGTTAAGAATCAGATCGGTACCTTCATTATCTATGCTATCACCATAATCTTCTAGGAAAATGCGAGCATACCCGTCAATCGCTCTGACAGGTGCTTTGATTTCATGAGATATCGTGGCATTTAGGGCCTGCAGTTCGTTGTATGAACTTTGCAGCCGGTTGGTTGTTTCTTCGCTACTATTGATATGATCCTTAATTATAATCACTCCCCAATTGATATCTCTTACGAGAATATATTTATATGTTATAAAGGTCTCGATAATTCATTTTAAAATAATACATACTAACAAGGTATGAAATATATGAATAGAATAAAATCATACGCCAATCCAATCTTTTTGTCAAATTATATTTGACATTATTTACGACTATATTTTAAAGATTATATGCAAGTCATATTAATTTCGTAACTATTGAGAAGGCAGTATTTTGCGAGGTGTGTAATTGTTCAGGTGCTGAACAGTTACTTGATTTCTACAATAACAAAAGAATGAAAGCCAAAATACTAAAGATTGTCACATTGTAATAAAAGATATTGTATTTTATAATGTTCTAAATTGTACGTTTGGAAATTGGTTTTTGATTGTTATGGTATTGGGATAGCATTATTTTCTAAAACTGCAATTTAGAGAAGGCGTTTGAATGGGAAGAGGTGAATTATGCCGAAAATCAAAGTATTAATTATTGAAGAGTTTAAGTACATTGCGGATTTAAATATTCTTGAACTAAAAAGAGGTGGATTTGAAGTGGATAGTCACTATGTAAGTAGTGAAGAGGCAATGCGACAGGTGATGTCTGAAAATGAGTTCGATATTGTTCTTTCCGACAACTCAACACCTCATTTTAACGCAGTACAGGCGCTTCTCACCAGAAATGTGTTGTCACCAAAAACTCCGTTTATTATTGTTTCAGAGGATGTTTCACCGGAAACAATAATATTTGCAATGAAAAATGGTTGCTGCGCATATCTATTAAAGGAAAATCTACATCAATTGGCTATCCTCGTCAGAAATATACTGAAGAGAGAATGTTAGCATGAAGGTAAATCCAAGGTGATTTCTTAAGGAGAGTTTAAATATGACGATAATATTGAATGGTAAGGAAACTAAGATTGTTAAGGGATCTAATATCAAAACCCTATTAAAGAATGGTTATTTAGAAGTGCTGGAGTATGTGACCGTACAAGTCAATGACAACATTTTCCCCAAAGATTCTTATGATAATTATATTATAAAGGAAGGCGATGTTATAGAATTCCTTTATTATATGGGTGGAGGAAGTGAATATTTTCAATAGTCCTTTCATTACATAATAAACTGAATAATTAGAAGGTTAGTCATGAGTGATTATGATTAATCTTCTTTTGCTTTCTTTTGTTATATTTGCAATTTCACTACTTATTTGAAATTTAATATCAAAATATTGTCTTGTATTACTCAAAACATTGTCTGTTGTAAATCTATATGAATTATCATATCGTATTACTAAGCTTAAAAAGAATATATTCTAACAGGTATCAAGTTTCAATATCGAAATAAAATCAAAATCAAAAAGGAGAGTAAAATTATGAAAAAGAAAAAAATTGTGGCATTAGGACTGATTCTAACTTTGGCAGCGGGAGTTTTTACAGGATGCGGATCAAAGAGCACAGATGTCGGAGCTGCATCAAATACTGCTCCTAAGGATCCAGTATCAATTACAAATGTATCTTATGATCCAACGAGAGAATTATACGAAGCCTATAATGTGGAATTTGCTAAGTATTGGAAAGATAAAACTGGCCAGGAGGTTACCATTACGCAATCACATGGTGGATCTGGAAAGCAGGCTCGTTCAGTAGTAGAAGGAAATGAAGCAGATGTCGTAACATTGGCACTTGCACATGACATTACATCAATTGAAGAAGCCGGTCTTATTGACAAAGGTTGGATTAATGAATTTGATTTGAATAGTTCACCTTATACTTCAACAATTGTATTTTTGGTTCGAAAGGGAAATCCTAAAAACATTCTGGATTGGAATGATTTAGTAAAGACAGGTGTAAATGTAATCACACCAAATCCAAAGACTTCAGGAGGTGCTTGTTGGAATTTCCTTGCAGCTTGGGCCTATGCAGATAAATTATATTCAAAAGACGCAACAAAAACAAAAGATTTTGTTAGTAGTCTTTACAAGAATGTAAGTGTGCTTGACTCTGGTGCAAGAGGTGCAACAACAACATTTGTAGAAAATGGTCAGGGAGATGTTTTGATTGCATGGGAAAATGAAGCTTATCTTTCAATGAAAGAGCATCCAGATGAATATCAAATTGTCATTCCGAGTATAAGCATATTGGCAGAACCCTCCGTTGCAGTTGTGGATGAAGTTGCAAATGACAGAGGAACGGCAGAAGTTTCTAAGGCGTATCTTCAATATTTGTATTCTGATGTCGGCCAAAGAATCGCAGGAGATAATTATTATAGACCATCTAACAAAGATATTTTAAAAGAATATTCAAACGTATTTGATCTTAATCTTAAAATGGTATCCATTGCTGATTTTGGCGGATGGGATAAGGCTTACACAGATTATTTCAAGGATGGTGCAATATTTGATCAAATTTATGGAAAATAGAAATTAAACACGAAATAAAATAGCTTTCTATGATAAAATAAAAACTTATCATAGAAAGCTATTTTGTTTTCCCTGATTCACCTTGCATTTTAATGGAAGAAAATTTGTAACTGTTCAGTACCTGAACAATTACACGCTTCGCGATGTACACAAATTGCCATAAAGATGCAATTTGGTACTGTAAAATTTGGATTTTTGCTAAAAACAAGCAAAAACGCCTCGCGCAGTACTGCCTTCTGAATAGTTACGAAAATTTCTACTCTTCAATAAATGTGGTTAATTCTTTGTTGAATTTGTCACGTTCTTCCCAGAATAATCCGTGTCCACTATTTTCAAATGGCACAAGCTTAGAATTGCCAATTCCTTGTTTCATAGCTTCTGCCAATGGAAATAGACAGACTTTATCATGAATACCATGAAGAATTAAGGTCGGCACATATATCTTTTCTAGATCGGAAAATAAAGTTTCATCTCTAAAAGTGGTTGCACATGCGGCAGTAGCCCAGCCAGCAGCATCTAAGCCTAATTGAAAAAACCAGTCTGAGAGGGGCCCTGTGGCATACTGAAATAAAAATATGTCGCCAAAATCTCTTAGCATTTTAGGACGGTCATTATAGGTCGCTTCAATCAGTTTCGTTACATCTTCCTTAGGTAATCCATATGGGAAATCTGGGCGCATCGTTAAACTCGGAGCTGCGGCACCAAAAAGAGCAAGCTTTGACACACCATAGCCGTTGTGGCGAGCCATATACCGAATCGCCGTTGCACCACCCATAGAATGTCCAGCCAATGTAAAATCTTGCAATTTGAGCTTTTCAACGACAGCTTTAACATCGTCGGCCAAACTATCATAGGAGTATCCAACCCAAGGTTTATCGGATGCACCAAAACCTCTGGTATCCATTCCAATACATCGATACCCCATTTGGGGAAGTTTATCAAACTGGTATTCGTACGCCTTATGGCTTAAGGGCCAGCCGTGTATAAATAAAATGGTCTTCTTGCCTGTTGGATTAATATCCTCAATGAAAATATTCACATCAGGTTCAACTTTAATATAATATTCCAATGAAATAATACTCCAGTAATTTGATCTTATTCATTAGCATATTATGCATTTATGTATTAAAATATGAATAAATGGTTTGCTAATAAATTTTTGTTGACAGAAGAGAATAAAAAGACTATCTTATAAAGCATACTAATCATATATAAAAAGTATGATATAACTTTTGCAGCTTTTTAAATTTAGATGCTTGAGCAAAAAAAACAATTATGTAAATATGTTCTGATACCAGTTCGCTAATACATAATATAAAACTATAAATCAAAATCATATGAAGGAGGATCTTATGATAAATAAATCACGTATTGTTGAAGAATTCTGTACGCTCGTCGGGATAGATGCATTATCTTATCAAGAGAGAACAATTGCAGATATATTAAAAAAATACCTAGTTGAGCTGGGATTCGAAGTGAAAGAAGATAATGCAGGTTCGTTTTATTCTGGGAATTGTGGAAATATCTATGGATATCTACCAGGAAATCTCAACGAAGATCCTCTATTGTTTTCTGCACATATGGATACGGTAGGTCCAGCTCAAAATAAAAAAGCGGTGGTTCATGAGGATGGACTTATTACGAGTGATGGAAATACAGTGTTGGGTGCAGACGATATATCCGGGATTGTTGCAATACTAGAAGCACTCAGAACAATAAAAGAAAGTGGACTTTCCCATAGAAGTATTGAAGTCTTATTCACAATTGCAGAGGAAGTATATATTCGTGGAAGTGAAGTATTTGACTATAAAATCATAAAGTCCAAGGAAGCTTATGTGTTAGATTTAAGTGGACCAGTAGGTACGGCTGCGTTGTCTGCTCCTACCTTGATATCCTTTACGGCTGAAATTCAGGGAAAGGCTTCTCATGCAGGATTTGCTCCAGAACTTGGAATTAATGCAATCGCAGTTGCAGCAGAGGCAATTGTTCAAATCAAACAGGGAAGAATTGATGAGGAGACAACTGTCAACATTGGACTAATTGAAGGTGGAAAAGCAAGAAATATTGTACCAGATCAATGTATCCTTAGGGGAGAAATACGAAGCTTGACACATGAAAAAGCTTTGCTAGAAGCAAAAAACATGAAAAAAGTCTTTTCTAAAATCACATCAGTAAGTCATGCAACGTTAAAATTTTCTACGGAATTCGGTTGCCTTTCTTATAAAGTGGAAAAAGACCATCCCGTAGTAAAAAAATTCGAGAAGGTATGTAAGGAATTAGGTTATGATACACAATTTACTAGCACATTTGGTGGTAGTGATAATAATAATTTCATGAGATATGGGATTACAGGAATTGTAATTGCCTGCGGCATGAACGAGGTACATTCATGCACCGAATATACCCATATAGATGAATTGGTGAAATGCGCAAATATTGTCGTAAAACTTATGACACAGATTTGATATGCACAGAAAGTAGTGCAGGAAATGAGGCAAAATATGAAAAATCCTTTGAGTTATCAATCAACTGAATACGATTGCGGTCCAACATCTATGCTGAATGCGATAAACTTTCTATTTCATAGAAAAGATATCTCACCTGATGTTGTTAAAAATATTATGCTTTATTGCCTTGATAGTTATAATAAAAAGGGAGAAGCCTATAAGAGCGGAACAACAGGAATGGCAATGATGTTTTTAGCGAATTGGTTAAATGAATTTGGAAAAGTGAAGAAGTGGCCAATTCGTTGTGATATGATAAATGGTGACGACGTACATATCAATCAGACTAGCAAGATCGCAGAATGCCTTGGACAGGGGGGCGTGGCAGTTGCACGCGTGATGCTTGGAGGCTGGCATTATGTACTTTTGACTGGGATTGATGATAAGTATGTTTATCTGTTTGATCCATATTATCGAGGAAAATCATTTTCTGTGGAAGGCATAGAGATGATTAAGGACGCTCCAACGAAAATGAACCGTAAAATCAAACATGAAATCCTTAATAGTGAGGGCAAAGGCTATTATGCGCTTGGAAAATTAGAGGATAGGGAGTGCATGCTTTTGTACAATAAGAAAACAAAGGCTTCAATGGAAGCGATTGAATATTTTATTTAAAAATGGAAATAAGTTTCCAAAGAAATCTTCTTGATAGAAACACGAATGTATCATATAATGAATAAGTATCACTTGATTTTCAAATGTGATTCTTATGAAAGGTATGTGATGGAATATGGGCTTCTGTGGATATAAATATAAATTCGAATTATATGCTTCACATTCTAATATTATTAACAGTGAAGAAGTTGCGCATTTTCATAATTTCACAATCGCATTATATATTAATACAACGAATCTTAGATCAGATGATAACTTTGCCATTGAAAAAGATGTCAAGGATTGGCTTAATCCATTTCAAGGACAACAGTTAGATCATATGGATTTGTTTATTGAAAAAGAGACAACGGTAGAGGGGATTGGTAATACGTTCTTTGAACCTCTATATGATTTAATAGAAAAACTTGGATATGAATTGGTAAAACTAGATATATATGAGAATCCTATTAGAGTATATTCCGTGTCAAGAAAATTGTTAGATAGTTCAGTGAATGTAATTAATAGTGTTCCATCTGTATGTCTCCCTTTGATAAATATCGATGAAGACGAAGGCAGGTTAATTAATAATAATGAAGAACCTGAAAAGGAAGCGGCGGTAACACAAGAACCGATAGAGGAAGTTAAGCAAGAACCGATAGAAAAAGTTAAGCAAGAACCGATAGAGGAAGTTAAGCAAGAACCCATAGAGGAAGTTAAGCAAGAGCTGATAGAGGAAGTTACTTTAGAAGAACTTACATCAGCGGAAATCTCAAAAAATAAAAAATTAATACATAAAAAAAATAAAGCGATCGCACATAAAACTAATAAAATATTTACGGCATTGAAGCTTCTGATGGGGTTAGGATGTTTTGTTTTATTAACGCTAATGACAATGTATATCGTGAAGACAAGTGGAAAATACCCTCAAGGATCGGATACATTTTGTCACTTATATAGAGCTGATTTAATTTTGAAAAATATTGGACAAGGCAACTGGTATCCGCTATATGATAGTACTTGGTACAATGGCGTAGAGATAATGAGATATTGGGGACCAATCCCACTATATATGATTGCAGGATTAGAATGGATTGCACAAAGCAGTGTGTTAGATGCATATGTATTATTCCTTGGAGTCCTTGCTTTAATTGGCGGATGTGGATGGCTTTTATGGGGTTATCGATATAAAAGAGTAGGATTGTCGATATTTTTGGGACTAATATGGTTTTACATGCCTGAAAATATACGAGTTGTTATATATGAAGGAAATCTTCCAAGAGGTGTAATAAATGCCTTATTACCATTTTTCTTTTACTTCTTTTGGCGAGTGATGGAAGACAAAAAGAAGAGTGCAATATGGCCATTAATGCTTGTTACAACCCTGATTACATTATGTCACCTTGGAATTACAATTATGCTGATTGCTACAGTTGCAATTTTTGCGATCATCTATTCAAAAATAAACCATTCTGGAAAGTGGGCATTGGGTGCAATGTTAGCAAGTATTTCCGGAGTGATGTTAGCAGGATTATGGGTAGTTCCGGCATTGATTGGCGGAGCAGCTAGTGGTTCTACAACGAATCAGGTAATGAAGAATTTCTTTGAGAGTGCTACTATTTCTTTAAATCCATTGATTAGAGTAAATGGGGATCCGTTATCATTTTATTTTGGACTTTCTATATTTGTTATTTGTATAATTGGAATCATTTTTGGCACAAGGAAAGTAAAACCTGGATTTATTACTGCAGTGATCGTGTATTTGTGTACGACAAAATCAACATATACACTTTTTTCAAAATTACCGTTTAGCCAGTTTTTGTGGATGATTCGATTTATTCCAATTGCACTGGCTGTAGCTATGGTCTCATTTATTATGTGGAAGCAGTTAAGAAAATGGATGATTGTGCTGTTTAGTATTATGTTGATTGCAGATTGTTTTGCATCAGCTCAGTACTTATATTATCCCAAGGATGATCGAATTGACAATGTTGAGGCTGAATTGGAAAATAAAGCAGAAACAATGCTTTTAACCCAAGCTAAGGAGATAACAAACCAACGAATAGCCCTTTTGGATTTAAGTAAGTATGGATCATTTGCACCGTATTATATTACCGGCGTGGGTAAAACGGTTCATTATACATTTGGGGCAGGATGGGAAGGAGCTAGTACAGCTTCTAATATTGTTAATCTGAATGCAGCAGTTGAAAATGGTTGGTATGTGTATTTATTTGATAGAGCATTAGAGCTTGGAAATGATACCGTATTGATTCCTATAGAAAATCTAAAAGAAAAGTCAAAGGATATTAAAATAGTTATTGATTCTGCACAAATAAGCGGATATAATTTAGTTAAAAATAACGGAAGTAGTTTGTTGTTTCATAAAGATACAATCGAACAATTTGGAGTTATAACACAATATAAGAATATTGCGATAGGTGATTCTGCATCTGGAATAGCAATGATTTTTCCTGACTTTGAAGAGGGATCTAAAAACAACATCAATGATTATACATTTGAAGAGCTTTGCAACTATAAAACAATCTATTTATCTGGTTTTACATATGATGATAAGACGAAGGCAGAAGATCTATTATTAAGATTATCTGAAAGTGGTGTACAAGTTTACATAGATATGAACAAGGTCCCAGAAGACAGGGCAAAGAAACAGATGGAATTATTTGGAGTAGATGCGCAGAGCATTAGTTTTACAGAAACATATCCTAAATTCGAGTATCAAGCAGAAACCTATAAAAGCTTGGACTTTTCGGCTGATAATCCTGAGTGGAATACAATATATCTGGATGGCCTCGAAAATGTTGATGGATATTGCAGTATGCCAGAGAAGAATCTTCCTTATATTGGGACATCCAAAAATGAGAACTTGCATTTTATAGGACTTAACATTATTTACTATTTGCAGACTACAAGAGATTCAAAAATGAGCAAACTTGTCGAATCAATATTTGGAATCGATAAAAATGCCGTTCCGTATAGAAGCGTGGTTCCTGTAAGTATCAAGACAGAAAACAATAAAATAACAATATATTCAAAGTATAATAATGTTAATACCACATTATCAAGTATTGATATATTTAGTAGTGATAGCAATTATAGAACAAATAATAATCTAGTAGTAGTTGATTCAGGGGTGACTGTAATTAATATAGGCTATCCACATTTTGAAATAGGGATTTTGGTGACTGTCGTTGGCATAAGTTTGGCAATTTTAACTTATGTATTAATGCTAAGGATGAAGGAGAATGAGGGAAATGACGAAACGAATGAAAGAGACAAAACGAAAGGAAAGAATGGTAAGTAACAAGATATATATTCTTTGTAGTGCTATATTTCTTTTGTGTATGACTTCAGTAGTAAGCACATATGCGAGTACTAGCGTTGGATTACAAGCAAAAACATCACAGTCAAACACATCTAATATAACGATAGATGGATATTATGATGACTGGGTGGATAAGCCGATGTCAACGCTGACATATGGTTCAGATAACGGAACGACAATTCACGATGTTTCTATGATAAAAGACGATAATTACATATACATATATTTGAAGATGCATCCCAATTATACATCGGCTATTCCAATTGACGCTATAAATCTATCAATTAATGGTAAGGTATGTCAGTTATTTATTAGATATGCCAATAACCAGAACACAGTTGATTGGGGCCATCAGGTTAATTTGAGTCAGAACGGAACATATCTAGGATTACATCCATTCACAAGTTATCCCAATAATTCATTAGGAGATGCAGCAGTTACGATATCGAAGGGAAATCCTAATGACAGATTTGAAATGAGAATTAACATTAAGGACTTGGAAAAAGTTATGAGCTTAAAAACGGGAACAATTAACAATGGTTCTCAGCTTAAGTTGAGTATGCCTAATGTGGGAGGCGGAACAATTGAATTACTTGGAACATCAACAGGTGCATTATTAGGAATCATCTTATGTGTAGGTACAGTAATGGTTGTAAAGTTGCGCAGAGCGAATAAAGCGAGGTTAGCATAATGAATTGGCTTATTATAGTCTGCTTTATTATCTGGTTATATTTCCTGACCGTGTTTCATCGTGGTAATTTGAATTATTTTCAATACTTATGGGGAAGTGTCGGATTGTTCGTTTTTATGTGTATATTCATACAACCAACATTGACTATAATATTGAAGCAATATGTGACTTCTGTTGTTGGAATAATTGGTAAAGTAACAGGAATATGTGAAGCATATTACGAATATAGCATAATATTTATACCAAAACAGAGCGTTCTTTCATCCATATCATTGTATATCGATTATGAATGTTCCGGCGTTATAGAAATGATGGCGTTTGTTTCACTACTTGCATTTTTTCAAGTATATGAAGTTGGACAGCGAATCATTGTAGGCGTGATTGGTTGTGTATGTATATTCTTTTTTAATGTAATTCGAATCGTGATTATATGTGCAATCATATTTCAATTTGGAAGTGGTTCCTATTATGTGGCACATACGATAATCGGAAGACTTGTATTTTATACACTTTCAATATTGCTTTACTACTATGTCTTTACAAAACAGCAGATCGTAAAACAGAAAGTTGGAGGATTTAGCTATGCAGAACATAATGAGAATACTAACAAGTGAAATGGTATTTTGGACTGCCTGGATTATAATACCTCTTATCATGGAAATTATTCCGGCTATTTTTGGATTCTTAGTACTCATTAAGAAGCGATTACGATATAGAAAGGATATTGAACTCAAATATTTTCCTGAAATATCTGTAATTATTCCCGTTTATAATTCGGCAGATACTTTGGAGATGTGTGTTAATTCTATAGTAGAATCAAAGTATCCTTTTGACAAGATGGATATTCTTTTGGTTAATAATGGAAGTAAAGATAATAGCTTTGAGATCTTTAAAAAATATCAAGAAACACACAAAGGCGTTAATATAAAATGGATGAATGCGCAACAAGGGAAATCTAAAGCACTTAATATGGCGCTATTTAATAGTCAAGGAAAATATATTATACATTTGGACAGTGATGGAATCGTGCATCCGGATGCTTTGCTTAATATCATCAAACGATTTGAGTCAAATGATAACATTCATTGTATGACAGGTTCCATATTGACAAATCCAGAGGCTATTCAGAATGCGAAGCCAGGTTTTATGAAATTGGTTCAAAAACTCGAGTTTTTTGAATATGCACAGGCATTTTTGGCTGGACGTAATTTTGAAGCTGAATGGGATAGCATATTTACGATGTCTGGAGCATTTTCATCATTTCGTAAATCTACTATTTTAAAAACGCAGTTATATAATACAGAAACTGTGTGTGAAGACACACATGTTACATTTCAAGTTAGACGGTTGCTGAAAAAGAAAATTGATATTTGTGAAAAAGCTATATTTTTTGTTGAACCGATTGCAAACATTGATACTTTGTATGTGCAACGACAGCGTTGGCAGAGGGGAGAATTAGAAGTAGCCCATATGTTTCCATCTAAGGGCGGTGCAATCAAAGGATTTTTTACAAATTTTATGACAAGGCTTATCATGTTTGACCATACTTTTGCATTTCCTAGAATGATATGGTATTTTGCTTTAATATGCCTTACGTTTATGAATTATCCCTTTATGTTTATTGTACAATCAGTTATTATAATTTATGTACTATATGCATTCTCTGCCTTCTTGTTTTATCTGAATGTGTTCTCATATCTTAGTTGGGATAAAAAATTAAGAAGATTTTATGCAAAAAAGATACTTTTGATTTTCTTTCTACCGATGTTTAATTTTGTTGTATATTGGTTTAGAATGGCGGGTATTATTAATAGTATTAAAGGTACTAGTACTTGGAAAACTAAGACATTTAAAGAAGAATGTGAAACTTGTAAAACAATTATAAAAAAAGATTTTAAAGTAGTGATAGGCATTACAGGTAAATTAAGAGGATTTATCACTACCCAAAAGTAGAAGTAGAGGATTAAGTGGGACAAAATAAAGAGAGAAATAATAGATTTGTCATATTCGTATCGGCAGTTGTTCTAGGTATTGTTTTTCTTCTGCTACTTATATTAGACATTAACAATACAATTGATAAATCCCTTGGGGTGTATAACGACAATCAGAAGACACTTGCGAATGTGCTTATGAAAACGTCAGTTGTTCAGGCACAAAACGATAGCAGCGAATTAAAAGATAAAATAATTGCTAGTATAAATGATGATTTTCCAACATCTTCTAGTACCTATTGTATTTTGGCAAAGAATGATGATATCATATTTTTGAAAGATGATAATACTTCTTCAACATTAATGGATGAGAAACTGAGCGATTATTTTGATGGAAATAATATAGCTTCTAGAGATAATCAGAAGTATATTATATCTACATCAGAAACACAATATAGTGGAAATGATTATACATTTGTGATTTGTACAAGGCAAAACTATATTATTAAGCAAATAAACTTTAATGAGTTGAGGCTTCATTGTCTTGGATATTTCGTTATATATGGCGTTATTTTATTAATTATTATTATATTATTATTTTACAAATCACGTTCCGACCAAACAAGAAAAAAAACGTTGAGTGAAGAAGCAAAATACAATAGGATGATTATTGAAAAACTGGGAAATGATAAAAATAAGAATTATGTTAACTCAGATAGAGAAGGCGTGTACTCTTTTTACAGTAGAAGTATTGTTGATGAAGTGATAGTATGTATGAGTGAAGAAGAAAAAAAGAACTGTATCGAAATAGATATTATTATAGAAAATTTAAAAATAGAACATTTTATTTTGATTACTGCAATTCTTGGCAGAATAAAGGAAGGTAACAGTTTAGCCTGTTACTGGGAGGAAAATCAGTTTAAAGTGTTGCTGTTAGATTCTGATAAAAAAGATGTGCAAGAGTTTATTGATATCTTTATGAGTAAGTATAGAACAGATAGTGAAGAGAAGGTTGAAGAATTAAAAATCATAGCAAGTAGATTTGGGAGACAAATCATGGAATATAGTCAATACAAATATAATTTTTATCTCAATGCCAGCCATTCTATCTATATTGATGGTAATAAAGGAGAAAGACATCCTCATACCTGGCAAATATCATTGTATGTAGTAAATAGTAAGGATACATTTATGATGTTTAATGAAGTGGAAAAGTTGATTGAGGATTATCTTGGACAGTATCAGGAAAAATATATGAATGAGTGTGCTCCATTTGACACTATGAATCCTACTTTGGAAAATATTGCACAGTATTTTATGGAGGAACTTCAGAAACATCTAAATCCACTGAATTGGGTTATATTTACGATGGAGATCAGCGAAACACCTTCAAGATCTTATATTATAAGTAATGTTGAGAACAATATTATTAGTGATGTGGAAAAAAGAAATATTGCAGAGAAGATTTTGGATAAGACGCGAAAAAACAAGCAGTAAACAAAACAAGCAATAAACTAATAAACAGGGAACTATACGATTGTGGAACGAAAGCACAAACTTGATATGCGTAGAAAGATGCGCAGGAATGGAGTAAATGTATGAAAAAAGAAATTTACTTAGCTGGAGGCTGTTTTTGGGGAACCGAGAAGTATTTGGAAGATATTAAAGGAATTATAGAAACGCAAGTAGGATATGCAAATGGAAATACTAAAAATCCGACATACAAAGAAGTATGTGATAATAATACAGGATATGCAGAGACCGTAAAAGTAATCTATGAGGAAGATCAAATAGGTTTACCTTTCATTTTAAATTTGTATTATGATGTTATTAATCCCGTAAGTCTCAATCAACAGGGTGGAGATGTGGGATCACAATATAGAACCGGAATATATTATATAGACGCTCAAGATGAAAATATAATTCAAAATTCAATCTTAGAACTTCAAAAGAATTATCAAGAAAAAATCGCAATTGAAGTAAAACCGTTATTTAATTATTATAAAGCAGAAGAATATCATCAAAAGTATTTAGATAAGAATCCAAACGGATATTGTCACATCGGAAAAGATAAATTTGATAAGTCTAAGGAAGCAATTGATTATAGTAAGAAGTATCCTAAAAAAACCAAAGAAATATTAGAAAACAGCTTAACGAAAATGCAGTATAATGTAACTCAGAACAGTGCTACAGAACCAGCATTTCAAAATGAATACTATGATGTGTTTGAAAAGGGGATTTATGTTGATATCACTACAGGCGAACCACTTTTTATATCAAGTGATAAATTTGAATCTGGTTGTGGTTGGCCAAGTTTTGCAAAACCAATCAATCAGAATGCAGTTATAGAAATAAAAGATAAAAGTCACGGAATGGTTCGTACAGAAGTTAGAAATAAAGCAGGAGAGGCACATCTTGGACATGTATTTAATGATGGGCCAACCGAATCTGGCGGACTTAGATATTGTATCAATAGTGCATCGTTAAAATTTATTGAAAAAGAAAAAATGGAGTCGGAAGGATATGGATATCTACTTTCACTACTAAATTGATATGCATATTCAAAGCCATTGCAACAATCAAAAGTGAGATAAAAGATTAGTTGTAATTATACAAGAATAAAGGGTATAATAAAAACTATACATTTTAAGAACTATACATTTTAAGATCTATACTGAGTCAAATAATATATTAAACGGAGGAAAATATTTATGAATAAATTTAATGGCGTCGAAAAATTAGCATTGAGAAATAAGAAAACAGAAAAACTGGTTGCAGTTTATCCTAAAAAGGTAGAGGGAACGGATGAGGAGATTATCAAAACTGTGAAAGATTGGTATTATAAACAATTTTGTTCAGCTGAAGATGAATTGCTAAATTTATATGTGGATTTATTAACGGAGAATGAATTGAAGGAACATCAATAGAGAGAGGCAATAGATTAATGTCAAAAGATAAAAAAATATGTAAAATTAAAGTTACAGAGAACGGACCGTATATTGTAACCGGAAATGTTCCTCTTCAAGAAAAAATCATAGTGAAAAAAGGAAGAGGTTATGAATACGAAGATGGCCGAGACTTGCCTCAAGCAGAAGAATATCATCTATGTCGATGTGGAAAGTCTAAAAATGCTCCTTTTTGTGATGGGTCACATGTTACAACT
>Ga0302170_10000426_pt1 | contig 16985 bp, 23 predicted proteins | sample I_Fen_N2_1_FD_193492 | JGI IMG/M metagenome (GOLD analysis project Ga0302170, IMG submission 193492) | Peat permafrost microbial communities from Stordalen Mire near Abisko, Sweden - I_Fen_N2_1 | ecosystem: Environmental > Terrestrial > Soil > Wetlands > Permafrost | place: Sweden: Abisko...
CATTAGTTACTTTTCCACCTCTAGATATTTTTGCTGCGATTTCAATAGCCTTGGAAGCATCTTTATAAGCTTTTTGCCACGATTCACTTTGTTGTTTAGCAACGGCAATATCATGTTGCATAACATATTCATTAAATGCTCTCATACGATCTGCTTCAGCTTGCTTATCAACTTCTACCAAATGTTGTTTTGTCTCATCCGACAGATCAATCCTAGTTCCATTTACTGTAATATAACCTCGCGATATAACTCTGCTCACCATAGCTGAATCATAAAAATGTATAACAAATGTATTGTTATCAGAACCACTAGTAATTCCAAGCGTATCTTTTCCTGATGTTGCTGAAAGTTCTTTTGATTCCAACTGTGCTGCATATGCTTCTGAAGATATTTCTAATATATCTTTACTGCCTGTCTTCTTGCCTTTTTCAAAATATGTTTCCACATATTTTGAGTTATTTATTCCTGTATTATTATACACTTCATTAGTGACAGGGTTAATATTCAAGCCTAGCACACTCCTTTTTATTAGCATGCTAATAAATATTAATTGCACTAGCACGCCTATTTTCTTAATGTATTACAACTATTTTATAGAGTATCAATATCGTTGCATATTCTTTACATACTTCAAATTCACCAAATAACTCTTATGAATACGACAAAAAACACTATTATCAAATTGCACTCTGTATTGTATCTAATTTATCATACAGTGTATATTTTTTTTCATTTATCAAATGAAATGTAAGCTTATGAAGATTGCTATTCACATACACAATGTCTTCTAGATAAACCTCCTTCTTGCCTTCCTGAAATTCAAATATCTGCTTGCATTGCACATAATTCATTTTGTATAATATAGTATCAAGGCATTCTGAAATAGTGGTATCTAAACATTCATCATCTTTCAGCAGATAACGAACAGCATCTACTTTATAACCTTCTAAAGAATAGGATATAAATGCTGTTACAAACACTATGTATGTGTCTTTTGTATAGTTTCTAATTTGTTTCGCAGTTGCAATTCCATCACTCTCTCCCATGTTGATATCTAAAAACACAATATTATAATTAGAAATATAGTGTTTGATATTCAGTAATTCTTTTCCCGATTTATACAAATCAATCTCGCAAATACAGTCCTTTTCATTTATATACTGCATAATAATCTGTTCTTCTCTTTGGCGAAAATACTCTTCATCATCGCATATTGCAATCTTTATCATGATAATCCCCCTTAAAATTCCCAATGCACTTCTTTTATTATTTCGGCATTTTCAGCTTCATTCATTATTAAAATAAAATAGAAAAGACCCTACAATTTTCACCGTGAACCGACCCCCAAAAGTTAGACCTAAAAAATCTAGCAATTGGAGGTCGGTTTTTTATGGCAAAATATAATTATGAACTTAAGAAAAAAATTGTAAATGCATATATGAATGGTGAAGGAGGGGAAAAGTTTTTAGCAAATAAGTATTGTTTAAAATCTTCTACAAATGTTATGAAATGGGTAAATGATTTTAGAATAGCTGGTCCTTTAAAACCGCTTGAAGATAAAAATCTTAAATTAAGAATAGAGAATGCCTATTTAAAAGAATTGAGGAGGCTGCGTCTAGAGGGAAAACCTCAGAACAAAAAGCGAGAATCATCTGCAGCCTCCGAGGATCATTCAAACTAAAAGATATTCTCGAATACACAGATTTTCCTAAAGCAAGATATATGTGCTGGCAAAAACGCTTTGATAATAAAATTCCAAATGAGGATCTTGAACAAAGAATTCTTGAAATCAGGAGAGAAAACAAAGATTTTGGCTATCGTCGGATTTATGGAAAATCAAGAAACCAGGGACTTATTGTAAATAAGAAACGTGTTCAACGAATTGTTCAGAAGCTTGGAATTCAAGTTACTTCGTTTACCAGAAAAAGCCGGAAATACAGTTCTTATAAAGGCAAGGTAGGCAAGGTAGGCAAGGTTGCTTCTAACAGAATTCACAGGAGGTTTGATACTCATATTCCACATCAAAAGATTACAACAGACACCTCAGAATTCAAGTATTATGATATAGATGACAAAGGACGAATGATCATCAAGAAACTCTATTTGGATCCCTTTATGGATATGTGCAATAGAGAAATAGTTAATTATGGTGTTTCGCAACGACCATCTGCTGAAAATATAATGAATGCTTTAAATGAAGCTATAAAAATTACAAGCGATTGTAAATACAGGCGCACATTTCATTCAGACCAAGGGGGGCTTACCAGATGAAAGCTTATAGTTATAAGCTGAAAGAAAATAAAATCTTCCAAAGTATGTCTAGAAAAGGAAATTGCCATGATAATTCAGTTATGGAAAACTTCTTTGGAATTATGAAACAAGAGATGTATTATGGTGTAGTTTATTATAGTTATGAGCAACTGAAAGAGACAATAGACAAATACATAAAGTATTATAATGAGAAACGAATTAAAGAAAAACCAGGATGGCTGCATAAAAATATTGCGTAGCAGTTAAAAACTACTACGCAATAAAGTCTAACTTATTGGGGTCACATCACTTGGCGTTTAAAGGTTTACTCTTTCAGATTCATCAATATCTTGCCGATGATTTATAAGTTATAATTTATATTAACGGGATTTACACCCGATTTGCTATTAATTGTTAAGTTTTCTTTATTCCTTGTAATCCTCATCAGAATCCGAACTAATTCCGAACAACTGCTGCATAAAATCTTGTTGTTCATTTAGCACACGTACAATTCTAACTTTATCAAATTCCAAATGATAAAAAACATAATTTTTTTCTGAGAATAAATAACGGTATTCTGTTGGCACATCAACAATGTTCCCAAGACCAACTCCTAATATCGCATATTGCTCTAGACTTCTGATATCAGATGTAATCTTTTTCATAATTCTTTGTGCAACAGTCTCTCCCCAATTCGCTAAAATATAGTCTCGGATACGCTGCAAATCTACTAATGCCGCCGGAGAATATTCTACTTTTGCCATATTTACAAGCCCAATGTAGCTTCAACTTCATCTGCTGAAAGCCACCCCTTCTCTCTTGCTGATTTTTCTCCTTCTTCCAACTTCGCCAGTAACCTGACGGTCGCTTTCAACTTATCATATTCCTTAATTTGTACAATTGCATATTCGCCTCGTCCGTTTCTAGTTAGATAAACCGGACTATCTTCTGCTACTTCATTGAGTACTTCTGTATAATTTCTTAAATCTGAAATCGGTTTAATATTTGGCATAGTAATCATCTCCTTTATATAGATATTATAAACGATACATCTTAAAATATCAATGTAAATTAACGTGTTAATTTACAGCGTAATTATTTTTTATATAGATTGACTCAAACGTTTTTCTAATCTCATTCATTTGTTCCACACTCGTTTCCGGATAATAAAACTTCAAAATATCCGCTACTTCCATACCATCAGCTAGCAATAATTTCAGTTCTTCCTTCTGCTCCTTTGAATACTTCCAAACTATCATTCGCTTCGTGATACTATCTTCACCTTTGGGTATCTCTTCCCAATTCGTCTTAACTTCTGTCCATTTTTCGAATCTTTTTCCTCATGCTCATATTCTGAATACTTAAGTTCCATTGGCATCTTCTTTTCAGCTTTCAGTTGTTCTTTCTGTTCTTTCTGTTCTTTCTGTACTTTCTGTTCTTTCTGCTCTTTCTGCTCTTTCTGTACTTTCTATTCTTTCTGCTCTTTCTGCTCTTTCTGTACTTTCTATTCTTTCTGCTCTTTCTGCTCTTTCTGTATTTCTTCCAATTTCTGCTTTTCCTGCAATTCTGGTTTTTCCTGCATCATGAACCACGACGCCATATCCAATTCACCATGCATCATGAATTCACCATAGCCCAACTTATCAATATAAACATTTTCTCCATCATTCTTACATTTTTCATAATGCTCCAATGCCTGCTTACTAAGGATTTCATAAGGCGGACCAATCATCTTATTTTCATTATTCACCAAATGCACATATGCCTCCCCCTTCCCATCTACCGTCTGTTTATATGCATCTGCATCAAATTTGGTTTCACCTCATAAAATGTTTTACCAGCGCCGGAACCTCCAATAATCAGAACATTATTGTTAAGCTTTGTGTGTCTGGTGTTTAATGACATTTTCACATTCTGACTAATCACCCGGTTATAACCGTCCTCCTTATCCGCAAGTATTTTGCTGATCCGCTTCACATTTGCAAATATTGCTGTTCCATATTCCTTCCCTGGCATATAATTTCTCTGACTGGTTAGATACAAAATAATAGCGATGGCATACACCATTAAGGCAATTACCACCGCTTTTATAGTTCCTTCATTCAGATAATTTGCAAATGGATCAGCATAGACTTCGTTGAATCGATTACTAAATTCATTGAAATCCATGCCCTGTACCCATGCCCCATTTAGCAGATAGCCAAGATATCCGCTTAGTACCGCTCCTAAAATAATCATAAAAGGCGATGTCTTTTTCTTTTGTCCGGTAGGTGCATTAAAATCACTCATTTGACATCACCTCTTCTTCTGACTACTGTGATTCGCTTTAGCAGCATCATTCATAGCCTTTGTTTTAGATTCTGCTTTAGTTTCTGACTTAGTTTCTGTTTTATTTTCTGTCTGAGTCTTTGCAATGATGTCTCTGATTTCTCGATTAACCGGATCATAATGCATTTCAAATAGCTTTGCTCCTTTAACCGTCTCAATCACTCGGTTATCTGTAGAATAAATCTTATAGTCTTTTTCCTTGTCCAAAAATGTAAGAATGGTTTTTCCATCATGTATAGACATTGCATTCTCTTTATTGATCCAAAGATATTTGTTCTTGCTTCCCGGAATAAATGTTTTTACCGCATGATCATTTTCTGCGGTAATCAGCTTATTGGATATCGTTATGTCAACCATATTAATATTCTTAGAAGCTGAAACTGCCTTCATTCTGTCTGTTAATCTTCAATATCCTTTCAGTCTGTTTTCAAAACTCTGCTTATCCATCGTAACCTTATGATTACCTAGCTCATCAACCTTATCTAACACGCCGATTGTTTCAAGATGCTTGATTACATCTTCTGCCTGCTTACCGTCCACACTAAAATGTTCTTTAATAGCATCAACATTTATAGCCTGTTTTTCTACTGCATAGAATCCGACTTTTTCAATTAAACCTTCCATCAGAACATTTGCTCTCATGCTTTCTTCAGTGTGGACGCTTTCGTTTCCCATTTGCTGCGTTTTCAGAAACTTTAAAACCTTATCAATTTCCTGCTCATCTCCATCTTTCAAATAATCATCAAAGGTAGCGATTCTTCCAAAGTCCAGTTTTTGAATCATCATATTAACTCTTGGGATGCCTTCACTGTGGAAGATGATTTCACTCATTCCGTCTTTTTTATTAATATCCGGCAATACAGAATATAAAATCCCGTATTTTTTAGCCATCTTCTGCACTTTCTTCATCTCTTCTGTATTAAATTGAAATACCTGCAGATCTCCGCCCTTTAGCAAGAGCTTCTTCATCGAAGTCTTGCCAAGTGTCTTTTCTCGTTCTAACAAAGCTACCATAAAGTCTATCACATTTTTTATACCCTTAAGACCTGCACTGCCAACTTTTAAGGCGATTTCTACACCGTCATATCCTACACGGATGATCTGGACTGCTTCTTGAATTTCTGACATAATTTTCTCCTTTTTTGCAATAAAAAAGCGCCAAGGGAATTTCTGGCGCTCTTTGTTTATGGTTTTATTTTAAATTGTTAAATTGAAGATTTGTTAATACTTATTAATAGTTTTTAATTATAGAATTTACTTTATTGGACTTCGAGGATGTCTTCCTGAGAAAACAATAGTTATATATCCGTCTGTAGGATTGATACAATACAGGCCTGTATAACATTTGCGTCACATTTTACATAAACTAAAACAATTTAATTATTTCGACTATATAGGGCTATATTTTACTAACTGGCGAACCACATATTAATTGGTGCTTGTCATTATATCCTCGTTAAATAGATTTTTTAATTAATATACTTCTTTTTTATAAAAATAAAACATATATCAGTATTACTGTCTTCTATTCATTCTTTTGTTCATATAGCTCGCTTTTGAAATACATTATAATAATTTCTTGTCAATCCTTTGTAATATCCGCATAAGAAATAATAACAAAACAATTATTACTATACTTCTTACAACAAATATTAAATCTCCTGTTGTAAAGTATGAGACATCAGATATTTGTAAATTATTGGAACTAAGTACATTGAAAAATTTAATATTTTCAGAACCTAGCAACCACATTATTATCATTGGTATTAAAAACAACAAATAGAAAGCTGCTGTTACTAACCAAAATATTGCTACAATTGAAATTATAAGATATATGATCGTTAATATCTTTTTCGGCACAGAAACCCCTTTGAATTGCTTATAATCTTTTTTAATTTCTGGAATAAAACTTTTAATTTTTTTCTTAAATACTATAATGAATAAACCAATTACAAAAATAAATTCTAAAAAACTTTTTAAAAATTGCATATTTATTATGCCCCCTATACCCTAAAATAATTTTAATAAATTATACCATTAATATCACACCTATTAAAGACTAAATAATCATTTCCTCACCATTTTCTTTATTTCTTCCGCATCTTTATTTTTAATATCATCTACAGATACATCCACACCACAAACCTTTAGCGCAAATGTAATCTTTCTAAGTGCCTTCTCTTCTTCAATACGATACATTTCCAGCGCCACTAAAAGATTTTCAAGCTGCGATATCCACACTTCTTGTTCTTCAAGAAGGGATCCATACTTGCTCATAAAAGCTTCATCGTTTTCCTTTTCTTTTGCCATATTTGAAATTAAACTTGTTACCAATTCTAGATCATGAATCTTAAATGCATACTCCATAATAAAGTGCTTTTCTTTATCCGTAAATGATCTTCCTTTTTCTTCACTCTCAGCAATTAGACTCGCTGCTTTACTGATAATACCTAAATCTAACATAATACCTTCCTTTCCAAAGAATGCTTTTTCTATTCTTTCATTGAATTTTCAAGTACTGCAAAATCTATAATTTCTCTCATCTGATCTGCTGGCACCTTATTATTAATTAGTTCCGTCATCTGACCCTCTGTGAGCCCTTTCTGTAAAGCAACACGCAAATATACCAACTGTTCTGGCTATAAATTTTTACCAACTATAAGTTTGACAAGATCCTGTTTATTCTTTTTCTTAAAACCAAGTACAGTTGCAAGCTTTATCACGCCAACATTTAATTTTTTGGTGCTTTTTTCGATTGGAACAATCTGGACCTTCCCTCCAGAATTAATTAAGGTCTCATATCCTACTGGCATCCCATAGTACATAGTAACGGGTGGCTGTCCCAGTTTTTCTGTCTCCTTTACAACATCTTCTTTCTTACTTTCCATCTCATCTTTCTCCTTTTTCAAATTTTTTATGATGCCTTTTAGCGATTCCGATTCTTCCCTTGCACTTTCAATCTGTCTTGCCAAGTCAACAAGTTGCTCGTCTTTATCTTTCATCTTTTTTAACAAATCTTCCAACACCTCATTATCATCTTTTCCGACATTATCTTCTTTTCCGACATTGGCTACCTTTTTAACTAGGAGATCATATTTTTCATCTATAGCCTCAATTCTCTTTACAACTGCATCAATACTTTCCACAAGCTTTCCCGCGTATTCTGACTGGTTTTCATTCAAGCTATTTAGTTTCTGCATCTCAAGTAAAGTCTTTCGATAAGACTTTCTCATGGTAACAGAATCTTCTTTACCATCACTAAATGCTGTAATCTGATTAATTGGAATCCCTTTCTCATAAAACTCCATCGCCACTTCCATTTGAAATCCATCAAAAACGGGATTTCAGATAACACGCATTGCATCATCTGGATATTCCTTTTTCATACAAGCAGACATCACTCGCATCTGCTTTAAATCAAGTCCCTTTCCCATGTATTTCTCCACCTGAGAAGTTGTGAGCCCACTGCTTAAATCATCTACTGCCTAACGTTTTTCTACTTCGTTATAACTATACTGATCCATTTTCTTCTTGTAATTTTATCAATGTCATTCTTTTTTAGTTCATTTAGCATCCTTTACCTCCACATAAAAATTGCCAGCATATTAGTTGCTGGCTTTTAACGTTTCTTTTCTTTATTTGTAATACACTTAATTAGCCCTCAAGCCAAAGTCTTGCATCTAGCTTCATCCGGCAACTGCTTTATAATAGGCATAATATCTACTGTCCAGCTCCCAATATCTACAATAATAGGATTCTCCCTAAATGTACTAATTCTATCTGTAACTGCCGCATAGCATTGTGGTGAAACCATAACCTTTTCAATCTCAACATAATAATGTCTTCCTTCATATTTAAAGTTTATCTGCCTTCTTTTTGATAAATATGCTATGAAGTCTTTCTTTTCTGCCCCAAATCTTGTAAGTGGAAGTCCAACAGATAAAACAACTTTTGCTCTGCTTTTACCTCTCGCTCTTAGTTCTGCTCCAAGCGCTGCTAATGTGAGAATATAGTAACTTTCATCTTCGACCTTTGTATCACGAACTTCCAATCGTTGTCCTCCAACTTTGTAATATTTCCCCTCAAATTCTAATAGATTTTCAATCAGTGCAGGCTCCGTTGTCATTTCTTTAACGCCTGAAACTATAATTGCATGAGCTGTCTTAACGGAGCTCCATCCATGATCCATTCCTATAACTTCTATACTATTATCCATATTTATTTTCCTACCTTTCATTTTTCGCTTTATTTTATCCCATATCTGAAATCCCATTTTTTATAATGCTCCTTCAATATTTTCTTCATGCAAAATCCAATACATATTCCATTGACTCCATGATATGGACAACCATAACAATCACTTTCCATATTTTCCTTCTTTATAATCAGTCTTGCTTTTTCAGTTTCTCTTGCCTTAATATTTTCTTCATTCCATACGCATATTTCTTTCTGACATACCCTTGGTTTACCATGAAAATATTGGCATACATAGCAGTAATGCGTTTTCTTATATCTTTTTTGTTCTCTATGATGCTCCATCAATTAACCCTTCCTCTAAGGCAGAAACTTAAACTGCCTTTCGGATTCTTAGAACAGAGCATATTCAGTTTTCTACCTTGGATTTCCTTTCTAGCAAAGTGTATTTATTCAGCTTCACTTATCTCTTTTTATTTGTAATATTCTTTTCTAGTCTACCTAACTGGTTTTGATGCCAACTCTTAACAAGGCTTTCAATTAATTCAACCTTCTGTTGCGGTGTAAATTCTTTAGGGAAGTATTTATCTATTAAGTCTGCCTTGATTCTAATCTGTTCCTTTTGATTTGGCTTTTCCTCTTCTAATAAATGATACATCATATCCATATCAAGAGTTCCATTCTGACTCATTCGTTTTAATCTGTTTGCCTGAGATAAGGATGGCGTACATTGTTCCGTATCCATAACTGCATGTAGATCATATTGTTCCTCTTGTTTTAAATAGTAAAGTTCAACTGCGGTCCGAAAAGCAATAATATCTGCGTCAACCATATCCAATATATTTGATATAAGATACGTAAGACGAACGTACCTGGATATTTGTGCACTACTTTCACCAACCAGCTTTCCAATTATCTCATTTGCATGCGTTGATACAGATGTATTATCTATTTTCAAATTTCTCATTCTCCATTTTCTGGTCTCATCAACACCTGCTACCACCTTACTCAGTTCTAGCGTTGGATTATCCACTTCTAACTTTTTATCCATTGGATAAAAAGTTGTTTCTTCTGAATTTTCCAAACCATCCGCCATTGAGGATAAAGTTAAATCCCTTCTTTTTCCCTGACTTTTTATCGCTTCCATTTTCATCCTATACCCAAATGCCTTCTCACTAGGCTTTATATGTTCTCTCTGCAAATTACTATCGACCATAGCAATAATCGCCTGCTCATCATCCATATTTACAACCAATATAGGAACCTCATCTATCCCGGCCCACTTACAAGCTTCTTTCCTCCGATGACCTGCTATAATCTCATATCCTTCACCTTCCGGATTTGGTCTTGCTAATAATGGTACCAACACACCTTCCTTTTCAATACTCTTCATCAATTCAAAAAGTTCCATATCATTCTCCACCTTAAACGGATGTGCCTTAAAATCATGCAAAGTATTGATTTTTACCTTTTCAACTATTGCACCCGACTCGGCTCCATTGAATGAATACATTTCTTCCTTTTTACTCAAGTTCACCACCACTTTCTTTTTTTCTGTTTTTCACTCTGACTTTTGACCACAAAAAAAGACCACTTGATTTTCAAAATGCTTGAAAACAAATGGCCTCACGGTCTTTTCTAACTATTCAGTTTCTGATTGATTTAAAGAAATTTTAGCAAAACATTAACTGTAGATTAATGTGTTCACCTATACCAGATGCATAACCACTAATACGTCCAAGCTGTTAGAAAGGTGCTTTTTCTGACCTATTGGGTCATTTTTTGAAAAGCTCATATACCTCGCAAAGTGCCTAAAACTCAGCATTTCTACTGTCGAATCTTTAGATTCGGCATATTCACCTTCTGTATTAGCGCCACAGTTTCGATGTGCCCTGTCCCCGGGAACATATCCACACAGCAAACCTTCTCAACCTCATACCCCTTCGCCTGCAAAACCACCAAATCTCTCGCCAACGAGGTAGGCTTACAAGAAATATACACCAATCTATTCACTCCATAATCAATAATCATATCCAGTGCTTTCGGATGTATTCCATCACGTGGTGGATCGAGCACAATCAAATCAGGCTTGTCAGTAATGTCCCCGATCACCTTAAGAACATCCCCCGCAATAAATTCACAGTTATCAAGTCTATTGAGCCTTGCATTCTCTTTAGCCGATTCCACTGCTTCTTCAACAATTTCGACCCCAATTACTTTTTTAGCAACTGGTGCAAGCATTTGCGCGATTGTTCCAGTTCCACTGTATAAATCAAAGATAACCTTGTCGGCCGTTGCGCCAACATATTCTCTGGCTGTTTCATATAAAACTTCCGCTCCCATTGAGTTCGTCTGAAAAAATGAAAATGGCGTAATTTTAAATGAAAGTCCCAACAACTTTTCATGGAAATAATCTTGTCCAAATACGATGTCAGTTTTATCATTACGAACCACATCCGCAACTGAATCGTTAAATGTATGTAGGAATCCCACTATTTTTCCTTCAAGTTCAAGTGCCTGCAATTCTTTTGCAAGTGGATTTAAATCGAACACTAGTTGCGTTGTTGTTACGAGATCAATGAGGATTTCTCCTGTATATACCGCTTTTCTAACGAGTAAATGTCTTAAGTAACCAACGTGAGTCATTTTGTGGCAAAATGGAACGTTTGCACTTTTGAAATACTCAAATACACAGTTAAGCACTTTTCTGTAATCTTCATCAACAATTAGGCAACTGCCCACTGTTACAATGTCATATGTACTATTTCTTTTGTGCATTCCAAGCGCTAGTGGACCATCTTTTAATTCATCGCCGAAGGAAAATTCCATCTTGTTACGGTATCCTTCAATTCTTGGACTACCTTTGATGCCTTCAAATAAATAGTCTTTTGTAATTACTTCATCCAGCATTTTTTTGACTTGATCCGCTTTGATTTTAAGTTGCTCTTCGTAAGCAACCGTCTGATATACACAACCGCCACATACCCCAAAATGCTTGCAAGCTTTGGTTGTTTCATTTGGTGACTTTTCTAATACTTCAATTAATCTTCCTTCACACTTGTCTTTACGTCTTTTATTTATCACAAATCTGATTTTCTGACCTGGAATCGAATTTTTAACAACGACTCTACTAGTTCCAGCATTTTCGCCTTCTTCTTGGACGATTACAATACCTTTGTTTGGGAATTCAACTCTGTCAACTACGCCACTATATACTTCACCTTTTTTCATAATGTCTCCTGGATCTTTTCATTCTTATTATTATCTTAAATTTCCTAATTTTCTTATGTTGTTTTACTTATATTATTTTATTATATGGTTTTACCTACGTGTTTTACTTACGTATTTCTCTTATGTACTTTTACTTACGTATTTGGTTTTACGTGTTTTTGCTTACGTATTTTTGCTTACGTATTTTTACCAAAGTCCTTATTTATTCGTATTCTTTTATCCCTGATCTTTTATCCCTGATCTTTTATCCCTGATCTTCCGTCCCTCATCTTATGTCCCTAATTATCCGTTCTATATCTTTCATCTCATATCTTGCTTGCCATATCTTACTTACCATCTCTTGCTTGCCGTCTCTTACTTGCCGTCTCTTGCTTGCCGTATCTTGCTTACCATATCAATTTAACTATTTTTTTGAATCTTATTGTAATTTAACCCAATTGCTAATATAAAAAACCCTATAATCGCGATAAAATAAAATACACGATCAATACATTGGATATATGCCCAGCGCCTAATTAAAATCAGTAAAAATGCCATTGAAAATATTATTGCAGAATAATTTTTTTTCATTTTACGTCCTCCTCATATAAAATATTATATGTATCAATTCGCAATATCTTCAATTTACAAAATGCCACCAGTTAAAAATTCACTAGTGGCATTCTAATTTTGTGCAATATTTACTTTCTAATCACAAAACTTTATCAAATCATTATCTTATTCTACTTTAGCTTCTTCTTTTGTTTCTTCTTCATTTCCCGTAAAATCATCATCAAAATCATCGTCTTCAAAATCATCTTCAAAGTCATCTAAATAATCTGGTGTAAAGTATCTGTATACAGCATAAGCGATTGCTGCCATTGTTAAAACCACACCAACAACTGCTAAAACGACTACTACTGGATTACTTTTTTTCTCTTTTTTTACTTCGATACCACTCTTGTGTAAAATATCTTTTAGTTTTGATGTTGCAAGAAGTTCTTCTAGCTTACTCATAGCAAAACCCTACCTTTCACATTCCATTATTGTAAATTATTAACCAATAAACAAATTTTATTCTATATTTATTTATTAATTCGTTATGTTTATTTAAATATAGTATACCACTGTAACTTGTATTTTACTACAGTATTAACTAACTTTTTCCTATCTTTACTTATTATCCTAATTTTTACCATTACATATATTTTTGCGTTTCTGATGCAAACATTGTTCTTGCAAACAATACTATGCCTTCTTGCAATGTATTATACGACATTTTTTGATGCGCTTTATTCTACCTTTTTCAATTTTGCAAATGAAGCAAACATCTTTTTGACGCCGACTTTTTCAAATTCTACTGTAACTTCAAAGTCTCTTCCACCATTTACAATCAAGGTTACATTTCCTTCGCCAAATTTGGTATGCATAACTCTGTCACCCACTGCATAACCCAATAAATGATTCGATGAATTACCGACAGCCGAAGCGCTCTTATTTTTCTCCAAATCAAATATATCAGATGGAAAAGGTTTTCCAAACCCAACTTTTGCATTTGTACTACTTTCACCAAATGGATTGTTTTTCATTCCACTAGAACTATATCTGCTCATGCTAGCCTTCGCATTGCTGCGAATATCTTGCCTGCCACCTTTTTCTTCTCCACCAAAAGCGATTTGCGATTTTCCGCCAACACCTTTATTAGCAACGTTAATTAATTCCTCAGGCACCTCTTTCATAAATCTAGATACTTTATTAGCCTGCGTTTCTCCATGAACCATTCGCATTTTTGCAGCGCTCATACTAAGTTCCTTCTTCGCTCTTGTTATACCAACATAACAGAGGCGGCGCTCTTCCTCAATTTCAGAAGGATCATCTGATGTGATAGTCATATAACTAGGAAAAAGTCCATCCTCAAGTCCCGTCATATAGACCATTGGAAATTCCAAACCTTTTGAACTATGAAGCGTCATAAGCATAACTCTTTCGACCGATTCATCTAAATTATCAATGTCAGCAATTAGAGCAACCTCTTCAAGAAATGCGCTAAGCGAAGGTTTTTCTTCCACTGCGTTTTCTTCATAGCTAACAATTTTATTGATAAGCTCATCAATGTTTTCCTGCCTTGCGGCTACTTCCTCTGGTGTTTCAATTTCAGAAAGTATTTGTATGTAATGTGTATCTTTCAAAATTGTTTCAACGAGTTCTTGAATTGAAAGGTACTGCACTTTCGCTTTCAAAGAAGTTATGTATATGATAAATGGTTCAAGTTTCGTATATGTGCGGCCCAAGGTTGCGATATTTTTTGCATTGATTAATGCATCCCAGAACGTAATTTCATTTTCATCTGCATATGTTTGAATTCTATCAATTGTTGTGGCGCCTATTCCTCGCTTGGGAACATTTATAATACGTTTTACCGCCTGACCATCCTTGCCGTTGTCGATTGTCTTCAAATACGATAGAATATCTTTAATTTCCCTTCTCTGATAGAAGTTCACCCCACCAAATACTCGATAAGGAATATTGTTAACTACAAATTTTTCTTCTAATAAACGTGATTGTGCATTTGTTCTATAAAGGATTGCAAAATCATTATAATTCCAGCCATCTCGAACTCTTAACCGAATGTCATTAACTACGCCTTCTGCTTCTCTATATGCGTCTTCATAAACTGTAAAATTAATCTTTTCGCCTTCTCCATTGCTGGTCCAAAGAGACTTTTTCTTACGTCCTATATTATTTTTAATAACCGCATTTGCAGCATCTAAAATAGTCTGTGTCGAGCGGTAATTCTGCTCTAACTTGATAACCTTTGCACCTGGAAATGTATCTTCAAAATTCAAAATATTCGCGATATTTGCACCACGAAACTTATAAATTGACTGATCATCATCACCAACTACGCAAAGGTTCTTATATTTGTCTGCGAGTATACTAATCAGCTTAAACTGAGCTGTATTCGTATCTTGATATTCATCTACCATAATATATTTAAAGCGTTCCTGATAATAATCAAGAACATCCGCATTACTTCTAAACAAATCAACTGTTTTGCAGATTAAGTCATCAAAATCTAAAGCATTATTTAATTTCAAAGTTTTTTGGTACTCTCTATAGATACCGGCAATTTTTTTAGCATTATAATCGCCGCCTGCATTCATTTCCATCTGGTCTGGTGTAATAAGTTCATCCTTTGCTTTTGAAATCGCACTCATGATTGCTCTTTCCTTAAGCATCTTAGTATCAATATTAAGGCGCTTGCAAGCATCTTTTACCAAACTCTTCTGATCATCCATATCATAAATTGTAAAATTATTATCATAGCCAAGTCGATCAATATACCTTCTTAAAATTCGAACACAGGTTGAATGGAATGTACTAACCCATACACTATCTGAACCAATACTAACAACTTTATCCACTCTTTCCCGCATTTCTCCGGCTGCTTTGTTCGTAAATGTGATTGCAAGAATATTCCATGGATTAATCGCCTTTTCATCAATCATATATGAAATACGATGTGTGAGCACTCTCGTTTTTCCTGATCCTGCACCTGCTAGAATCAGAAGTGGTCCTTCTGTATTGTAAACAGCCTCTCTTTGCATTTCATTAAGTGAATCGTATATACCCATTGTTTCTCCTAATCAGTTTATTATTAATCATTCGAAACTATGTACAAATCTCGAAAATCTTACGTGAAAGCAGATAATTAAATCTAAATATAATTATCTGCTCGGTTAATTGTAATATATTATTTCATGTTTAACCTATACATTGTCTAAACTAGTTTATTCCCACACTCTGGACAAAACTTTGATCCATTCGTTGGAGTCCCACACTCTGGACAGAATTTTGGAATTTTACCATTGCCAGCTGGTTGAGATGTATTTGCATTGTTATCAGCATTCATGGTCTTTCCCATGTTGTTCATCATCTGCTGACCCATCATCATACCCATTTGCATATTAACCATATCTGCTCCAAGGCTTGCACTTCCACCATTCGCATTAGACATTGCATCTGTCATTGCCATCTGCTGATATTTGTTCATATCGCCCACCATAGTTTGAGAAGCTGCCTTCGTCTGCATCTTCTGAATTTCTTCTGGATATGAGAAACTAGATATTGCAAAATCCACAACAGATATACCGATTTTTGTCAACTGCATATCAAGATCTTCTTTGATACCAGATGCAATATCAAATGCATTTGATTGAAGATTAAACATGTCTTTACCTTCTTTTGAAATCCACTTCATTAGAAGTTGGTCAAGCACTGCTATAACCCTTTCCTTTACATCTTCTACACCAAACTGTTGCTTTACGCCAGCTATCTTGTCAATCATACAAATATAATCTGATACTTTAAAATTAAATGTACCAAATGAACGAATTGGCATTCCTCCTGGAAGATTAAGATTAGGGGCTGGAATTGAAATTGGATTCTTTGTTCCCCACTTTACTGTGAACTCCTTGGTATTTACAAATAACACTTCAGCACGAACTCCACTATTAAAGCCAAACTTAAAGCCTTTTAAAGTTGAAAGAAACGGAATAATCTGAGATTCAATATCAAAACTTCCTTCATCCGTAAATACTCCCTCAATCTTGCCGTTATACATAAAGATTGCATCCTGTCCTTGTCTAATAATAAGACGGCTGCCCTTCTTGATTTCGTCGTTCGTCCATTTCCAGAAGATTATATCGTCTCTATATTCTTCCCATTCTACAACATTAGCAAATTGTCCTCCAAATAAACCCATTTCAAAATCCTCCTTAAGTGGATACTATAGAAGAACCTCCACGCAACCAATTAAGATTGTAAGAGGTTCCAATTATTTAATATTAAAGTCCCATCTGAGCCTTCAAAGCTGCTAACTCATCATCTACAGCTGCATTACCTGGTTGTGTATCATATTTTGCTTGGAGATTCTCTATATCATTATCTACGCCAACTTTGTTAAGTTCTGACATTGCATTCGCTTCATCAAGCATCTTTTC
>Ga0302170_10000429_pt1 | contig 16948 bp, 14 predicted proteins | sample I_Fen_N2_1_FD_193492 | JGI IMG/M metagenome (GOLD analysis project Ga0302170, IMG submission 193492) | Peat permafrost microbial communities from Stordalen Mire near Abisko, Sweden - I_Fen_N2_1 | ecosystem: Environmental > Terrestrial > Soil > Wetlands > Permafrost | place: Sweden: Abisko...
TTGGTATCGTACAATTTATAGGCCTGCGGAAAATAAAGAGTCTGTTCTTCAAATCCATTCGTCTCTTTTTCCCTGAAAGCCGTCACCGTTAACGACATGCCTTTATAATTCAAATCAAACCCGGCTTCAAATTTCCGGTTACGTGCCGGAGTAAGCTGATAGTTTGTACGATCTTTAATAGTGGTCTGAAAATAAACCAGGCGATTGTTCTCATTCGAAGTAGAATAATAATTCAACTCCGAAATATCATAATAAGCCTTTTCGGGATAAAGCTGCGATGCCGTGGGAAACTTCAGCTGATCACCCACGCCGGCTTTCAGTCCTATCTCAAGCGGATGTTCTAAAAACTGAAAGGCAGCCAACTGATAATTCAGGTTCAACCGCGGCTCTACATACAGCTTATGATACATAGCATATTGTGCCGACAGGTTTTCCAGCGTAGTAGCACGTACTCCGGCCGTAATTCCCAGTTTTCCAGTACCGATATTGGCACTAAAATTATCTTCGGCAAAAACAGTCAGTTTCTGTAGCGACGGAATATCCTTGGGCGCCCGCGGACGACTCAACGAACTTTGGGTGGGATAAGGAGGTCGAGTCAGATCATAAATACTACCATCTCCAAAATTTTTATCCAGCCTGAATTCTCCGCCCAACAATACATTATTAAAGGTATTTCCCAGCCGGGGATGCAGATAAGTAGTAAGTTGCGAATAAAAATTAAACGGTTTTCCATCCACTTTATAAGTCGACAAATATTCCGAAGGCAAATAAAAACCAACCGATTCGCCTTCGGTATTACTCAAAGTCATACCCATGGGCGAGTTCAGCGTCACTGTTTTGGTACGTTTCAACACATCCTGCGCGTAATTAGCCGAAAGCGTGTATTCCAGTTTATAAACCATTCCCTTGTTGATGTTCCACACACCGGCATTGCTGAACCTGAAACTTTTATAATCCGATTTATAACTATCTTCTTTATTCATAATATCCGGATCGGTAGTCTGTTTATCTATTGTTCCTGTAAAGGCCAGTTGAGTAGTAGACATGAACACCCTATTAAACAACTTCTCATAATTCAGATTAGAAGTGATACGTTGATATTTATCAAACGGACTACGTTGATCGGCCACATAATTGGTATAATCAATGCCGAAGTTCAGCGTTCCACCATCGTTGGGTAACCTGTAACCTTTTCCTACATAAACCAACTTATTCAGCGGATCCGCCTTGACCCGAATGGTAAGTGGAGTTTCTCCTTTTTTTGATTTCACAATGATGGCGCCACTTGTCAAATCGCCATATTTAACCGAAGGAATACCCCTGATAATCTCTACTTCATCCACATGATCGGTAGATAACTGACGCAGATCCACTCCCCCATTCACCGTACTCTTGCTACCTCCCGTTTCCGACGAAGATGTTCCGTAAAAAGACTGCATATTGTAATCGTTCGACAGTGGAACCCCGTCTACCACAATGGCTGTTCCCAAAGCTGTATTAGCATCGGAACCCGCCTGACGCATAGAAACCTGATTGGCAACATTCAGTTTTGAGTCGGACAACAATCCACCAGGCAAAAGTTGTAATACATCGGCCATACTTGATGGTTGCAAATGTTCGATAGCTGCCAACCTGATGGTGGACGTGGTAGACGATTGTTTCTTTTCGCGCGCCATCACATTCACTTCTTTCAGTTGCAAAGAGGTTTTGGTAATAAAGATCACTGTCTTTAACGAGCGATCTACCCGGATAAGAGTATCCACCGCTTCGTAGCCCAGATAAGTAACCCGCAAATGATAGCTACCTGAAGGAACATTTTTAATCTCAAACCCTCCCTGAGCATCGGTAAAAGTACCCTGCGCCAACTCCGGAATATAAATGGTTGCCAACTCTGTGGGCACAAATGTATTCCGGTCTTTAACCACACCACTCACTCTGTGATTCTGCGCAAACGTTAGAGCAGATGTCATCAGCAATACAAAAGCAATGGTATAGGGTTGGAGATACTTCATGAATAAATAAAAAAAATTATCAGCTATTATTCCCGTTGCAGTCACCATTGAAATAAGATTTATTCCTCAGGGCGGACAACTTTTTATTGTAATATACGAAGGCAAATTTTATCAGTCGTATTCTGATCTGGATAAAATATTGTTATACAGGTATATAATCTGGCAGCAAGAACTATAAGCTATAACATATAACCACGTTGAGCACTAAAATCAGCATTCCGGACACCAAGCCAAAAAGGACTTTGTGATGCAGCACAAAAGGCTGCGGTAGGACACAAAATAAGAAGAAAAAACATTAATGTAAAAATTCCAATCATATACTAACAGTTTAATCATGTATAAAAGAAAGTTGCTTTTGCAAAAGTACAGTTGACACAATACCGACACAATACCTATAAATAGGTATAATGCGTAATCAGAATAAGGTATTTTGGGGCCTGTTTTGTAAACTTCAAGCAATACACACAATGATCTGTATTTTTTCTCATCGGCCGCGTGGCTTTCCTCGACGGCCATGCGGCTTTTCTTCACGGCCACGTGGCTTTCCTCGACGGCCGCGTGGCTTTTCTTCACGGCCACGCGGCTTTTCCCGACGGCCACGTGGCTTTTCTCAACGGCCACGTGGCTTTTCTTCACGGCCGCGTGGCTTTTTCTCACGGCCACGCGGCTTTTCCTCACGGCCACGCGGCTTTTCCTCACGGCCACGTGGCTTTTTCTCACGGCCGCGTGGCTTTTCTCGACGGCCGCGCGGCTTTCCGCAATAATTGCCGGAAATCTACTCAATAAAAGCTGTCGGAGAAGGTGGGCTATACGGACTTGACCGAAAGAGTTAGAAACATCAAAATATTTCTGTATTTCAATACAATAAGTGCCAAACAAATCACGACTTTCGGTACCAGATTCTCATTCAGTAAGCTTTATTTTAGCTTCCTGAAGTAGGTTGAATACAAACAAAACAGGCTGATATTGGATTCTTTTCAGGTTTATTGTTCTTTTGTTATTCTGACAAGCTATTAGGATTAAATACCTTTGAGAATTTTGATTGGATAAAGCCGGGTAGGTGTAAGAAAAATGGACATTCATATTCAATAAGCTTGCACATGAACTTAAATATAAGACATTATTTTATTGGAAATCAATTAAACTGACACTCTTCGGTAAATCATAAATAAGCAAAATACTATAACGGCGTATTTTTTTAAAAAAACACGCCATTATAGTGTTTCTATTACCTAAACTTACTCCTACCAAAAATTTTATCGGACAAAAAGAATTTAAGCGCAGGACTACCTAACTGGACATTCAAATAAAATATTCAGGCTGAATAAACGGATTTAATCTCAGTTCCATAAAGATATTACAGCGTTTGTGAAGTGCCTGTTTTGTATCAAGATCAGCAAGGGGAATTTCCTCAAATCCCAACTTACGATACAACGAAATAGATGCTGCCATCTTGGTATTCCCCTCCAGAACTATACGTGTAAAACCACGCTGAAGAGCTTTTTCGATCAGTGCAGAACCAAGCAGAAAACCAATTTCGCGACCTCTGGCTTTGGTATCGACAGCCATCTTTGCTAACTCACAGGTCGAAATATTCTTTGCCAGCAAAGCACAAGTACCCACCGGTTCACCATTTAAAAGAGCAATAAACACATTGCCCCCTTTGTTTAAGATATAAGTCTGTGGATCACTCAAAACCTGTATATCCGAATCTTCTAACCAAAAGTTAGACGAAATCCAGTCTTCATTAATACGTTTAAACTCCCGGGCATACGCCATGGAATTTGTTCTGACAATTATTTCTACACTCATAATATTTAATCTATTAGTTTGATATAATGATAAAAAGGGTTGAATAAATTACAAGTCTTTTATCATCCAAATGGTACAGGCATGATGTCCTGAATTTCCAAGTGACTTTTTTATTTTTCGAAAGCCGGCTTTTTTGTACATGTCCACGGCTTTAGCCAGTTCGGGAAAAGTTTCCAGATAGAGTTGTTTATAACCAAGCTCTTTAGCCTTATTTATGCTTACTTGCAGCAATAGTACCCCGATACCTTTTCCCCGGGAATCACCTGACAAATAAAATTTCACCAATTCGGCACATCCATCCGGTAATCCGCCGGTAGGATAAATCCCGCAACCACCCAATACGGTTCCGTTTTCCTCGGCAACCCAGTAAGCCGACTGCTCATCCTGAAATAGCTGAAACAAGTTATCGGTGGTGGGATCGGTATACACTGTGCCGGGCCGGTCGATATGGAACTCGCGGAAAATTGTCCTGATTAAACTTGCTAATACCGGATTATCATTCAATTCGATCTGTCTTATTATGACTGCCATGATAAAAAAACTAACGGGATGACTCAAAGCCACCCCGTCGTTGAGTTTATTTATAAGTTATTTATTTATCTGTTAGCTACAATTCGTCTTACGGCGTCCACCAGTTTATCAATCTCGTCGGTAGTATTATAAAACGAGAATGACGGACGAACAGTGGCTTCCACCCCCAGCCGGCGCAAGGCCGGTTGTGCGCAATGATGACCGGCACGCAGGGCTATTCCGGCATCTTTGTCGAGCAATCGTCCCACTTCGGGCGTAGGCACATCTTTCAATACGAAAGAAACAACACTTACCCGCTCGCGCGGATTACCGATGAGAGTTAACCCGTTAATCTTCGACAAATGCTCACGCGCATACTCGGTAAGGTAGTGTTCATATTTTGAGATGTTCACTAAACCTACATGACTTACATAATCCAGTGCCGCACCCAGCCCCACGGCATCAGCCACATTAGGCGTTCCGGCTTCGAAGCGGGCCGGAGGTCCGTTGAAAATCGTTTCTTCGAAAGTTACATCCTGAATCATGTTACCTCCTCCTTGCCAGGGTGGCAAAATATCGAGTATCTCTTTCTTACCGTAAACCACTCCTATCCCATCGGGAGCATAAATCTTATGACCCGAGAAAACGAAGAAGTCGCAACCAAGCTCTTGTACATCTACCGGCGTATGAGCAATAGATTGTGCACCATCAATCAACACCCGGGCACCATAACGCTTGGCCAGATCGATCATGGTTTTGATTGGCAGTATCGTTCCAAAGGTATTATTCACCTGTCCGATGGATACAATCTTTGTGCGTGGGGAAAGAAGACGTTCATACTCTTCTAGAATGATTTCACCATTGTCATTGATCGGAATAACCAACAGTTTGGCCTTTTTCTCTTTGGCAAGTTGTTGCCACGGCACAATATTGGCATGATGATCGAGCGTGGAAATGATGATTTCATCGCCTTCCTGAATATACTTCCGGCCATAAGTTTGTGCCACCAGATTTATTCCTTCCGTCGTTCCGCGTACAAAAATAATTTCATCGGGACTCGAAGCATGAATAAAGTCTTTCACTTTCTCACGGGCACCTTCGTAAGCATCGGTAGAACGAGCTGCCAGGGTATGTGCAGCACGATGAATGTTCGAGTTATCCTGTTGATAAAAACGGGTCAGGGTATTGATAACATGCGCAGGTTTTTGTGTCGTAGCAGCATTATCGAACCAAATCAGGTCTTTTCCATTTACCTTTTGATGCAGAATGGGAAAGTCTTTACGAATGGTTTGCACATCAAACACATCCCTGTTACTATAATTAAATTCCTGATCGCGGAGAAACGAATAATCCGAATAGGTATTGTCGGCAAACTGATTGCGGGCAGCTGACGACAAATCATCCTGTCTGGCGGTTGCGGGCGAATCAGGAAAGAACAAGTTGCTCAGCCCATCGGTAAAGGGCAGTCCAGTCTGAAAGTCGGGCAATACCAGTCCGCTGGTACTTATTCCCAATGGATTTTGCAATTGAGCAAAAGAGGCATACACGCTTTCAAGATTAATATCATCGGGAATAACCTCCGAAACAACCTCACGGATTTCGTCGGGGCAAAAGCCCCCGGCAATTTGTCTCAGGCGACCTATATCGGCCCATTCGCCCCCAATATTGGCATTGTCGGCATAGCCGTTCACGCTCCCGGCATGAGGAAAAGAAGCAAATGATTGTTGATTTTCTATTGACATATTTCTTTAGTTACGAGTTACAAGTTACGAGTTACAAGATAACGAGTGAATAAGATTCTAAACATTTATATTATTCCTTAGATATTTCAACCTTCCAACGGCTGTAAACTAATTCTTGTAACTCGTAACTTGTAACTAAAATTATTTTTCCGACTTCCGGTTCTGATAATCGTGATAATAACCGACTTCCACGTTTTCCAGTACCGCAATAGCGTCATCAGTAAGTGATGCCAGCGAGAAGTATTTAGTCAGCAGATACGAGGCCACACCAAATTTATCCAGTCCCATCAACCGTGCCGAAAGACTTGGAGCTATTTCGCCCGGAATGCCCGTTTGATGTAATCCTACAATTCCCTGTTCGGCTTCACCTGTCCGTACCAGAATAAAGCTGGTATTGCCCACGCCCCTATTGGTCAGGTATTGCCCTTTTATCTCCACCTTATCGCTCGGAATAATGGGAACTCCACGCCAGGTTATTACCGGAACACCAAACACATTGGTAGTTACCGGAGGAACACCGCGCCAGGTACATTCGCGCTCAAAAGCAGCAATGGCACGCGGATGAGCCAGGAAGAAAGAAGGCGATTTCCAGACAAGCGAAAGCAATTCGTCCAAATCGTCGGGAGTGGGTGCACCATATCGGGTACTAATGCGGTAACCCGGTTCGACACTGGATAATAAACCGAAATGACGGTTATTGATCAACTCCCATTCCTGACGTTCTTTGATACTTTCGATGCTTAGGCGCATCTGTTGTTCTAATTGATTATACGGATTATTGTATAAATCGGACACACGGGTATGAACGCGCACCACAGTTTGCAAGGTGTTGAGCGAATATTCGCGGGGCGTTTCTTCATAATCAATATAAGTTTCGGGTATCAGGTTATCTTCTTCGTGACCCGACACCAGATCGATATGTTTTTCGCCATGCGTATTCACGGTGGCTTTCAAGCGGAGATGGGCGTCAACAGCTTTCTGAAATTGCTCACGAAAATTAGGCACTTCTTTAATTATGCTTTCCAGTTCGGCACTATTCAGGGTAAAGAATACGCCCGGAGTAATGGTGCGCACGGTTACCGACGATGGTTTATCGGAAATAATATCGGCCTCGCCAAAATATTCGCCTTCGGATAGTAAAGCGATACGCAGGTTTTCGCCATGTGTACCCTTACTCAGAATTTCGGCCTGTCCTTTGGCCACAATAAAAAACTTCTGGCGGTCTTTTCCTTCTTTAATCAGGCTTCCACCAAGTTCCACGGTTTCTATTTGAAATTTCTTAGCCAAACGATTTACAATGTCTTCGTCGATATGCGAAAACAACGGAATACGACGAAACGACTCTATGCGAAACGCCGGAACGCCCTCCAGAAATTCCACTTCTATGCGCTCAGCTCTTTTCAGTTCCACCTTTGTGCGGTTTACACGGTAAGTGCCCGAGTCCACTTGCGTCCATGGGAGCAACTTAAGGAGCAGACGTGGAGTGATAGACCCCATCTGAGGAGCCGTCTTGGTCGTGGTTGCCAGTTGTCTGGCTGTAGCAGTGGTTATACTGCGTTGTAAATCATTTTTAGCCATAATTTTTAGGGTTATTATTTGTTATTTGCCTTCGGCGTTATTTACTTCTTATTATCGTTAGTAAAAATAATTATGAATTATACATTATCAATTGTAAATTATTTCAAATTCCCAGCCCATCGAAAAATGAACTTACAATGGCTTTTTGTTGCAAAATACGTGAACCAGCCGGTACGCTGGCGGTAAGCCACACGTTACCACCTATGATTGAATCGCGCCCGATGGTTATGCGTCCCAAAATATTAGCATTGGCATAAACCACCACATTATCTTCCAGAATAGGATGCCGGGGTACATTAAGCGGGTTACCGTCTTCGCCCAGGGTAAAACGTTTAGCCCCGAGAGTCACACCCTGATACAACCTAACGTGATTTCCGATCACTGTAGTTTCACCGATTACAACCCCGGTGCCATGATCGATGCTGAAATACTCACCTATCTTAGCACCCGGGTGAATGTCTATACCAGTTTCGGAATGCGCCAACTCGGTAATTACCCTCGGAATAACAGGTACTCCGAGTTTCAGCAACTCATGGGCTATACGATAATTAAATACGGCACGAATCGTCGGATAACAAAAAATTACCTCGCCATAACTCTTGGCAGCCGGATCACTATCGTAAGTTGCCTTAATATCTGTGGAAACAATACGCTTTAACTCGGGGAGTTTATTGATTAATGATTTAGCTATTTCGGGAGCCAGCTTTTGTGACTCAATACACTGATCTTCGGTAGCGTTAAAACACAAACCATTCTGAACCTGATCCCGGAGTAAGTTATACAACCGTTCAAGATTGACCCCCATGTGGTAAGCCAGCGTATCATTGTCGGTTACTGTGTCGCCATAATATCCGGGGAAAATAATCGACCGAAATAAATCCACTACCTGCGATAATTTCTTCAACGATGGTAGAGGTTTATTATGCAACGGTATATATTTATATTCCACTGCACTGTCATTTGTCAAAAGAGGAATGTTCTTTTGGATAATATTTAGTATTGATTGCTTCATATTACGGATATTTGACGTGTATATAATCAGGTAACTTCAATAGTTACTTCGGTACTGACTCCGTTCTGTATATTAAAAGCCTTCAGAACGGGCACTTCGGCAGCCAATGATACAATAAGATAAAGAATATTCGGATCATAAGCCAACCGGATGTCTTCTTCCGAAGGACGCGAAGGAGTTTCGGGGTGACTGTGATAATTGGCTATAATTTCCTGTCCATCGGTACGCGCCTCCCTGAAAACCTGAAACTGCTCTGCCGGATCGAACGAAAAATGCTCTGGACTGCGGTCGATATTAGTCAGGGGATACTGTTTAAGCACATCACTACCACTCCCTACCAGTAATCCACAAGCTTCATTTGGCAGCTCGTTAATTGCTTGCGCAATAATCCCATCAATAATATATGCCGGAATTCGAATCATTTCTGAATTACAATTAAATGCGTTCCTTTTACTTCGGCTTCGGTAATCGAAAGCACTTTAAATCCCTGTTCTTCCGAACTACGTGGCACGTTTTCCAAGGGTTCACCCTCGGTTAGCAACACTTCTAATGTATCGCCGGCTTTAAGCTTCGACAACTCAATCTTTGTCTTCACAAAAGTCATCGGACAATGTTCTTTGGTTATATCTAATTTATAGTTTGCCATCTTAATTATGAATTATAAATTGTGAATTATGAATTAAATAAAAAGTGTCTGCCCGCCATCGGCCAGTTTCAGAAAAGTTGCCACACCCAGTATATCTTTCACTTCGGGAATTAAATCAGTTTTCTGAATGCCCAGAATATGCATCGCCATTTCGCAGGCATAAAAGTTGATTCCAAGTAGTTTGGCTGCTTCTACCAGTTCTTCCAGCGTAGCTACGTTGTTTTTACGCATCAAATAGCGGAATATTTTGGGACTTATCCCTCCAAAGTTCAACCTGCTCACCGGTGCACTCTTCAGTCCGCCCATAAACAGTCCGAATACTTTGGGCAAAAAGCCTTTTCCTACCGCACTCCTACCCTGTTTTATCTTGATAGCATCCAATCCCCAAAAAGTAAAAAACACATTCACCTCATAGCCCACTGCTGCCGCCCCGGTTGCCAGGGTAAATACAGCCGTCAGTTTATCAAAGTCACCACTAAAGCTGATAAGCGATAGTTTTTTTGTTGTCGGATCGAGTTTTATTTCTGTTGTTGCCATGATTTTAATTATTTACCCCTAACCCCTAAAGAGGAACTGTCTTAGTTATGTATAATAAATACTTATTAAAGTGTCATTTATAGTTTATCTTCTTATTCCCACTGAAATATAAAATAAGACTTGCATAATTCCCCTTTAGGGGTTAGGGTCCATCTTATTTGCTTTTTCTATGACTTTCAATATCGCAAACTGCTTGTTCGTAATCTACCAATCCCGTTACTGTGGGATGGTTTCCGCAAACTGGGCAATTATCATTGTGTTTTGTGTGCACGGTTCTGAATTCCATTGTTTTTGCATTGAAAGTAAGCAGCCTGTTTGTCAGCAAATCGCCTACTCCGGTGAGGTATTTCAATACTTCTGCCGCCTGAATGGTACCCAACATACCCGCTATTGCACCCAACACTCCGGCTTGCGAACAAGTTGGGACCGCATTAGGCGGTGGTGGCGAATGAAACAGACATCTGTAACAAGCCGAACCCGGCACATAAGTCAGTGTTTGTCCATCAAAACGAAGAATGCCTCCGTGCGAGAAAGGTTTCTTAGCAATCACACAAGCATCATTAATCAAAAACTTTACGGGGAAATTATCCGTTCCATCCACTATAAAATCATAGTCATTGATAATTTCCAATGCGTTTTCGGCTGTCAACAGTTTATGATAAGTAACCACCTTTACATCCGGGTTTATCAGATTAATTTTTTCTTTGGCCGAGATCACCTTCGGTTTATTTATATCGGGGGTAAAATGGATAACCTGCCGTTGCAAATTACTCAAATCCACCACATCACCGTCAATAATTCCAATTGTACCAACTCCGGCAGCCGCCAGATACAGGGCAATAGGCGCACCCAGTCCGCCTGCACCCACAATCAGCACCTTACCATTGCTTATCTTTTCCTGCCCTTCCACACCTACGTCCTGCAGCAGAATGTGTCGGCTATATCGTTGTATTTGTTCTTCTGTAAAGTCCATATTGTTGATCCCTAACCCCTAAAGGGGAATAAGATTAGTTTTTTTGAATAATTGTTATTTATAAGCTCGCATAGTTCCCCTTTAGGGGTTAGGGGTTTGCTTGCCCTCCTCCCATAAAATACAGAAAATCCAATTCATCTCCGTCCGATACAGTGGTAGTCTCAAAGTCATCACGATTCACAAATTGTCCATTTAGTTGTATGGAAACCATACTCGGTTGAGCCACATTGTTTAGCTTTATCAATTCGGCAATTGAAATTGAGCCTTCCACTTCCTGTGCCTTTCCGTTTACTGATATTTTACTCATGTTCTTTTAATCTTGATTAGTTCTTTCTATTTAGTAGTTTGATCTCTTTTATTGCGAATATATCGATATGTATCACACTTCAAATTGATACAAAGGAGTTGAAAGATATCTTTCACCTGTATCAGGAAGTATAATAACAATGGTTTTACCTTTATTTTCGGGACGTTTAGCTATTTGTAAAGCAGCAAAAGCAGCTGCCCCTGACGAGATTCCGATAAGCAACCCTTCGGTACGAGCCAATTCCCTACCGGTAGCAAAAGCTTCCTCATTACCGACCTTAAAAATCTCATCCACCACATCGCGGCTAAAAACACCCGGAACAAATCCGGCACCAATGCCCTGCAGTTTGTGCGGTCCCGGTTTTCCTCCCGAAAGTACAGGGGAATCAGTAGGTTCAACGGCAATTATTTTTATGTTCGGATTGTATTTCTTTAAAGTTTCTCCGGTTCCACTAATGGTTCCACCCGTTCCCACTCCTGCTATCAGAATATCAATTTTGCCATCGGTATCGCGCCAGATTTCTTCTCCCGTTGTTTGACGATGAATCTCCGGGTTAGCCGGGTTCAGAAACTGCTGAGGAATAAATGAGTGGGGATTTGTTTTTTGTAATATTTCCGCTTTTCGTATAGCACCACCCATTCCTTCGAAACCCGGAGTAAGTACTATTTCAGCACCCAGCGCCTTGAGCAGGCTACGTCGTTCTAGACTCATGCTGTCCGGCATAGTAAGAATAAGCCGGTAACCTTTCGAAGCTGCAACCAAAGCCAGCCCGATACCCGTATTTCCACTCGTCGGTTCAATAATTATACTGTTAGGCTTCAAAATTCCTTTTCTTTCCGCATCGTTTATCAACGACAGACCAATTCTGTCTTTTACACTACGGCCTGGATTGAAATATTCAAGCTTAGCAATCAGTGTTGCCTTCAACTTGTTTTGTTTTCCAAAACGGGTTAATTCAAGTAACGGCGTATTGCCAATTAAATCGGTTATTTTGGTCGCTATTTTTGCCATGACATTAAATAATTGAAATTCATGGTACAAAGATCGATATTGACAAGCTGTTGTGAAATACCATTGGTTAGGCATTTTATATACCATATTTGTGGTATATTGGATTGAAATCTGGCTTTTGGTATCTTGGCAGACGCAAATCAGGAAAGGAAGGTCAACGTTTGGAATAAACAAATATGTGGAGCTCCGACATGGTTTGGAAACCATTGATCCGAAATAAAATTGGATGTAATTGAAAATTGAAAAAAGAGAAAGTTGTAAAAAGAGAGACAAAAGAGAAGGAGAAAGATCAGTCTAAAAACACAAACTGCTGGGTTCAAGTTCCAAAATAGAACCTGAATTCAGCAGTTAAGACAAGAGTGACCGACGTATTTTACAAACGTCCGATGCTATTGGAGTATAAAGATTTTAAATATTCAATGTTTGGATACTTGAATATTTTCAATTCTTTTTCAGATTGTTCTTGCGAATCTATAGGGTTCGATAAATCACGATAAAGATAATTATCCTCGGATGCCATAGCTGTTTGAGGCTGTGGAGAGTTGTTATCAAAAAGAAATGTAACACTCTTATAATAGATTATTTTCAGACCAACAATTGTAGGAGCTTTAAAAATTTTCAGTTCATTTCCAAAGCGTTTGAGCGATTTCCTTGTGTGCAGAAAAAGTTTCGGTTCTCCATAAGTTTCTTCAGACGTTGACACCCAACTATTCTTATCAAAAATATAAGACATGCTTTTCCCATACATTTTCTTTAGATATCCAATACTCATCTTCCTGAATATCTTGAGTTCGTTTTTTGTTTTCATAATCATTCTTCTTTTTTTTGCTTATATTCTCAAATATCTATACTGTATTAACAAAAACAATTAGAAAATGTTCTATTCTTTTTTGAATATTTACGAATTCACTCAACAACTATTTTCGTTTTTAAAACAGTAACATTAATCGTGCCAAAAGAACACGGAATTGGATTTAATTCAAGAAAAAAAGATTTAAACAAAACCTTAACGTTGAGCACTTACTCTGGCTATATGTAACAGCTTTTATATATCTTGCTTTGTAGAGATAAAAACGGCCGGAATGATTATCCCGACCGTTTCGTCACTAAACAACGTGATTGTATACCTCTATAAATTCACGTCTTTTCTTTAACAAACCTACCTTACCGGTTTTATCAAAAATCCATACTTATATTCTTTTGCTTTCAACAGATATTGTTCGTGCGGATAAGCACCCCAACTGTTGTCACCACCTACACCACGCTGAGCAAGATCTACTGATAAAATAACTTCGTCTCGATTAGGAGTAATATCATTTGTATGACGGTATTTTTTTGATAGTCCCGGATCAAAATCCTCCGGCCAGTTTTGCAATGCACTGGCACAAATTGGTTGCAACCCTTCAATCCGAATACCTTTACCATCATTGTTCGTCAGCGTCAACCAACGAAGATCGGTTTTGTATCCGTTTTCCTGCGGACGGGTGTAAGGTACATATTGATCGGAAACTTTGCTACTGTAAATACCTATTTGCGAAGCATTATTCCGATCAGCGTAATTCTCCCACGGGCCACGTCCATAATACGAGAAGTTTTCAAACTCTTTATCCAGCGACATAATCATTCCAAAACGAGGCATTTCGGGTAATTCGTTTGCTCCTGCTTTATACGATACATTTACCGCCAACTCACCATCGCCACTCATAGTATAAACGATCTGATAGTTCGAAGCAACATCTTTCAAATACAGGTCGGCTGTAACAATTACCTTGCCATTTTCTTCTTTGGCTGCAATATTTTTAATCGAAGTATTGCTTCCGGCTACCCTCCAGATATTGCATTTATGTTCCATCCCGTTTCCGAAGTCATTATCGGTTGGAGCACGCCAGAAGTTAGGAGTCGGTTTTTGATTAAAATACCACTTGCCTGCAAACTGATATCCATCCATAAGTCCCGACCATTTATTGATAGAAACACTTACCCCTCCGGCATTCATGGTAAAACGATCCTTTTCATCTGTTAGTTTTACAGTTCCTGCAGCAGACTGTTTTACGAAATAGTTACCTGCACCCAGTTTGAACTGTTCGCGAGCGACCTCATGACCTTGTGGAATAACTTCAGTACCTACACGTGTGGTTGCAAAGACATTCAACAAATACTCTACTCCATCAGCAGCAGGCATCTCGGGCAAAGCCAGTTTTACTTCTTTTTCTGATTCGGGAGCTAAATCCAAATCAAACGAACCTGTTTTAATTACTTCACCATTTTTCAACACTTCGTAGTTGAATTCGTAGTTTTGAAGATTGGTATAATGAAATTCATTTGCCACGGTAATCAAACCTGTTTCGGGATGCTCGGCTTTAAAATATATATCCTGATAGAATCTCTTCACTTCCATTAAGCCCGGATGCGGAATACGATCTGGAAATACTAATCCGTTATGATCGAAGTTTTCATCATTCGTATAGTTCTGACTACCCATATCACCGCCATAAGCCCAGTATTTACGTCCTGCTTCATCGGTAACTTCAAATCCCTGATCTACCCAGTCCCATATAAAACCACCCTGCATATTTTTACTTCCACGGATAATGTCCCAGTATTCTTTAAAATTACCCGAACTATTTCCCATAGCATGAGCATACTCGCACATAATAAACGGACGTTTTACGTTTTCACGAGCCGCATATTCTTTCATATACCTGATGCTTGGATACATGGGGCATACCACATCGGTATTTTCTTTTTCATGAGCCTGCTCGAACTGTACCAAACGCGATTTATCACGCTCCTTAATCCATTTATATGTTTTAAAAAACACATCGCCATTACTACATTCATTGCCGAGTGACCAAAGAATAACTGCAGGTGAATTTTTATCGCGTTCCACCAAACTTACAGTTCTGGCCATGTGTGCTCCATCCCAAGCTGGATCAAAAGCCATATTTTCTTTACCATAGCCCATGCCATGACTTTCAATGTTTGCTTCATCAACCAGATAAATACCATATTTATCGCAAAGTTTCACCCATTCTGTATTTTGAGGATAGTGACTGCAACGAACAGCATTGATATTATGCTGTTTCATCATCCGGATATCCTTCATCATGGTGGCAAGATCCTGATAATGTCCGGTAATAGGGTTGTGCTCATGCATATTCACTCCATGAACCATAATACGTTTACCATTTACCAGCAACTGTCCATCCTTAAGTTCAACCTTGCGGAAACCGATCTTACATGAAACTGTTTCGATAAATTTCCCATTTTCATCTCTTAAAGTCAACACCAAAGTATACAGATAGGGTGTTTCACTGCTCCACAAGTTAGGAGAAGAAACCGCACTACTCAGCGTAGCTTCTTTCTTGCCATCGGCAGGAGTTTTTATTTTCAGAGTCTGACTGAATATTTCTTTTCCGGTAGCATCAAGCAGAGAAGCTTCAACTTCAGCACTCTTAGCCGATTTATTATAATTGCTTAAGGTCACATCTACTGCCAACATGCCGTTTTTATATGCAACATCCAACTCTGGGTGAGCAAAGAAATCGGCAATACGTACTTGCTGGGTACTATATAAATAAACGTTGCGGTCTATACCTGAAATACGCCAAAAGTCCTGATCTTCGAGGTACGAGCCATCACTCCAACGATAGGCTTCTACAGCCACCAGATTTTTACCCGGTTTTACATATTTGGTTATATCAAACTCGCAGGGACTTTTTGTATTTTCGGAATAACCCACTTTTTGTCCGTTTACCCAAATGTACATAGCCGATGTACCACCTTCGAAATGAAGATATACACGACGACCGTTCCAACTTGCAGGCAAATCAATGTAACGCCGATAAGACCCTACCGGATTATCCGAGTGATCAATATAAGGTGGGTTGCGAGGGAACGGATAGGTACTATTAGTATAAATAGGTATTCCGTAACCTTTCAACTCCCAGTTGGATGGTACCTGAATTTCCTTCCAGTTTACCACATTAAAATCTGTTTTATAAAAGTCCTTTGGACGTTGGTCAGGAGTAGGTGACCACTGAAACTTCCAGTTCCCATTTAGCGAACAGAACCATGGAGAATTTTCATAAATATCAGCAATAGCTGATTGCTTATCAGCAAAAGGCAGAAAAGTGGCGCGTGCCGGTTCCCGGTTAATCTGAAAAACAGCCGGATTTTCCCAGTCATTTGGAGCAAGCTTGTTCTCGGCCATAGCCGGTAAAAACATAGCTGCCAACAAACTGCCAATAATTAGTTTTTTGTTCATTTGTGTGTCAATTATGGATTATTATTTGTCTTTCATTTCATGATACCCAACTTCAAATCGGGGCTGATCCGATCTACCCAATTTAGCTCCATCGTTGTATCATTTTGGAACTTCAAAGGTAAGAAAATATAGGTAGAGTTAAAATAGTCTTTTGCATCCCAACGATCACCGATGTAAAGAAAACTGTTTGCCTTAGATCCTTTGATAGGCTGAATAAATGTAGATTGAGAATCGAAAGTGGTAGAATTACCAATCATCTTCAAATCAGACCATGGACCTCTGATTGATTTTGCAAATGCATACTTACCCTGATTGGGAGCCCAGCCGGTACAGCCTGAAGTCATCAGAAAATAATACTCGCCCCGTTTAAATAAAGCAGGAGCCTCACGATGACCTCCGGGCCAGAGTATTGCAATTTGTTCCCGGGCATCCAGATAGTCGTCGGACAACCGATACAACATCATATCGTAGTTTTCTCGTGCGGATGACAGAAAATAAGCAGTCCCATCGTCATCCTGATAAAGCGTACAGTCGCGCGACA